>Ga0181534_10000050_pt1 | contig 89913 bp, 83 predicted proteins | sample PEATcosm2014_Bin_37_FD_119758 | JGI IMG/M metagenome (GOLD analysis project Ga0181534, IMG submission 119758) | Peatland microbial communities from MTU Mesocosm Facility, Houghton, MI, USA - PEATcosm2014_Bin17_10_metaG | ecosystem: Environmental > Terrestrial > Soil > Wetlands > Peat | place... | reverse complement strand
TCCGGGAACGCCGTCCTGAATTTGCCCGTGACAAGGGCGGCGATCGTGCGCTTTCCGGACGGGGTGACCTGGCGCGCCACCTCCTCGGGCTGGGCGAACTGGAGGGCGGCCACCGGGACGTCTCCGGACTTTTCCGATGTCTGAATCAAGGGGGTGAAGGTGAGCCCGCTGCCCTGCTTGAGCGACACGCTCCCGGCCTCGATGAAGAGCGCCGAGGAAAGCTGGGCGGTTGGCAGGGACTTCGCGTTGAAGCTGTCCTGGGTCAGATTGATCCACACCGGATAGCGCAGGTGGCTTTGGTCGCGCAGCTCAACCTCCTCGGCGTTCTCCAGGTCGCCGACGACCTTCTGCGGGTCATAGGCGATACCCCATCCGCCGAGCAGCACGGGAAGGTCGCTCGACACATTGGGCTGGGGCCCGCCAAACATCGCCTCCTGCCCTCCCATCCGCTTGAAATAGGCCGAGGATGGATCGACGGCCAGGAAGACGGGCTTGCCGGCAAGGAGGAACTGGTCGATTGCAAACTGCAGCTTCGGCGACACGTTCTCCGGATGGATGATGGCGAGGACATCCAGGTCCGCGGGCAGCTCGGTTGCGGTCGCCTCGACCGGCACGATCTTGTAGGTCTCCTCCCACTCGGAAACGACGAACTGTCCCTCGGTACCCTGCTGGCCCATCATGGGCATGCCGGGGGATCCCTGCAGCGGCAGGCTTGTGATGAGGCCGAGTTTCTTCTTGGCGGTCTGTCCGACGCCGTAGATCAGCTCCGAGACGTCGTACTCCAGGAACTGTTCGCGCTGGGGGGTCAGGGCGGGGATTGCCTTTTGCTGGTCGGCCTGGGTCGCCACGAGGCCGAAGTAAAACTGGCTTCCGCCGGGGATGGTCTGGGGCTCGATGCCCGCGGCCGTGGCCCTTTCCTCCTCCGGCGTGTCGGGCTCCGGGTCGATGAAGTTCAGGTGGATCTTGCCGTTCGAGGCGCGAACGTACTGGCGGAGCATCTCGCGCACGCGCTCCGCATAGTTCTTATACTCCACATACTGGCCGCTGGCGTCCCTCGAAAAATAGAGGTCGAGGGTGGTGGGCTCGTCGATCTTGGAGATGAGCGCCCGGGTGCCCGCGGAGAGGGTGTAGATCTTCTCCGAGGTCGCATCGAACCTCACGGGAAACGAGGTCGCCAGGTAGTTGACGAGGATCAGTCCCGCGAGGAGCAGGGCTACGGCTAGTGTCTTGCTTCCGGATGTCATGGCGGTACTTCGGGATTAGCGCTCGAGCGCGACCACGTTGAGGAAGAGGGTGAATCCCATCAGGGATAGGAAGAAAACGACGTCCTTCGCGTCCACGATTCCCTTCACCATGGGGCTGAAGTGGGTGATGAAGCTGAAGTTTGAAACGGCGTCGGACACCCCGATCGGCAGGAAGCCCTCGAGGAAGCTCGTGAAGCCGCTGTAGCCGAGGAACACGAGCACCGCGCACACGCACAGGCTGATCACGAAGCTGATCACTTGGTTCTTCGTGAGCGCCGAGGTGAGCGAGCACACGCCGAGGAAGCCGCCCGCCATCAGGATCGCCCCCAGGTAGCTCGTGCAGACCACGCCCCAGTCGGGGCTCCCGAGGTAGCCGATTGTGACCGCCATCGGGAAGCTGAGGAGCACCCCGAGCGCGAGGAAGGCCCATCCGGCGAGAAATTTCCCGATCACCGCCTCGAGCGTGGTCACGGGAAGGGTGAACAGCAGTTCGGCGGTTCCGGACCGCTTCTCCTCGGACCAGAGGCGCATGCCGACCGAAGGCACGATGAAGAGGTACAGCCAGGGGAAGAACCCGAAATAGGCGTCCAGGCTCGCGACGCCCGCCTTGAAGAATCCGCCGAAGCGGGAGAAGGCGAGCGCCACCGAGATCAGGAGGAATGCGACAAGGAAAACGTAGGCGACCGGCGTCCGGAAATAGCCGACGAACTCCCGTTTGAAGATGGGCGTGACCTGTTTCATGCGTCGCTTTTTGTAAGATTGCGGAAAATCTCGTCCATCCGCGCGCCCGGCTGGCGCGCGAGGAGCTTCGCGGGGGACTCGTCGGCAACAAGCTTCCCCTGTGAAATAATGATCACGCGGCTGCAGATCGCCTCGACCTCCTCCAGGATGTGCGTCGAAAGGATGACGGCCTTCTCGACCGCCATGCTCTTTATAAGCGTCCGGACTTCGTTCTTCTGGTTCGGGTCGAGGCCGTCCGTCGGCTCGTCCAGGATGAGCGCCGGCGGGTCGTGCAGGAGGGCCTGTGCGAATCCGACGCGCTGCTTGTAGCCCTTGGAGAGCGTCTCGATCGTCTGGTTTCGGACCGAGGCGAGGTGGGTGAGGGAGATGGCCCGCTCGACCTGGTTCGAGCGCGCCGCCCGGCTCCTGAAGCCGCGGATTTCCGCGATGAATCCGAGGAATTCGCAGACCGTCATTTCCGGGTAGGCCGGGGCGTTTTCGGGCAGGTAGCCGAGCTTGCGTTTGACGGCCACCGGATTCTCGAGGACGTCGATTCCGTCGACATAGACCGTTCCCGAGTTGGGCCGCACAAACCCGGTTATCATCTTCATCGTCGTGGACTTACCTGCACCGTTGGGTCCGAGGAAACCCAGGATCTCGCCGCGTTTTACCGAAAAGCTCACGCCGTCCACCGCGCGTTTGGAGCCATAGAGTTTTTCGAGGCCTTTGACTTCTATCATATTGTGAAAGAAAGGGGGTTGGAAACCGGAAGTTCCGTATGAAACGGATATGTAGCCTTTAGTTCCATCGCTCTTTCAAGATGAAAGTTACTCATGGGTTTCCGCCGCCTCCCGATCGCGCTCGGTCTTGAGCCTCAATTGTCCGCAGGCCGCGGCGATGTCGTGGCCCTTTTCCCGGCGCAGCGTCACCGAAACTCCCGAACGGCCAAGAATTTCGGCGAACGCGGTCTGCCGGGAGGGGTCGGGCCGCTTCCAGGGGAGTCCCTCGACCGCGTTGTAGGGGATCAGGTTCACGTGGGCATGGAGGTCCAGCGCGATGTCGCGGAGCCTCCGCGCCTGGTCGGGCGAGTCGTTCACATCGGCGATCAGGATGAATTCGAGGGTGACCATCCGGCCGTGGCGCTCGGTGAACGCCTTCACCGCGGGCAGGAGCTTCGCCAACGGGTAGGCCTTGTTGACGGGCATGATCCTCGTGCGCACCTCATCCGTCGCGCCGTGCAGCGAGACAGCCAGGCGGAATCCCATCGGTTCGTCGGCAAGCTGGAGGATCTTCGGCACGAGCCCGCTCGTCGAGACGGTGATCCGCCGCGCCCCGAAGCCAAGGCCCCAGTCGGCGTTCACGATCGAGAGAGCCCGGATGAGCGCATCGTAGTTTGCGAGCGGCTCGCCCATTCCCATCACCACGATATTGTCGAACGAGGCGAGCTCGGCCCGCGCCCGCGGAGTCCGCTGGTCCTCGGCGTAGCAGACTTGAAGGAGCTGCGCGACGATTTCGCCAGCGCTCATATCGCGCCGGAGCCCCGCGAGCCCGCTTGCGCAGAATACGCATCCCATGGCGCAACCGACCTGGGTCGAGATGCAGATCGTCTTGCGGGAGTGATCGAGGCCGACTCCGTCCTGAGGAGCGCGGATGATGACCGTTTCGATGAGCGATTTGTCCTCGAGCTCGAGAAGCAGCTTGTCGGTCACGTCTGCCGAGTGCCGGTTGAGCACCAGCGTGGCGGGCATGAGCGTGAACTGCCCGTCAAGCCACGTCCTCAGGGCCTTGGGCAGGTTCGTCATCTCGTCCCAATTGCGCGCGCGCTTCTTGTAGACCCAGTCGAGGATCTGCTTGGCGCGAAAGGGCTTCTCTCCCCGCTCGAGGAGCGACGACGAGAGCGTCTCGAGCGTCTCGCCCGTCAGCGGGCGCTTCGCGGGCTCAAACTTCATCGTGCGGGCGAACGGCCCGGTTGAGCGCGCTGACAATCGCCTTGATCGAAGCCAGCTCGATGTTCGTGTCGATTCCGGCGCCGAAGAACGTGGACCCGCGCTCCACCTTGATCTGGATGTAGCTTACGGCCTTCGCCTCGGCTCCGGCCCCGAGCGAGTGCTCGGAATAGTTGAGGACGTCAAACTTGGGGAGGCTTGTGGCCGCCAGGGCGCGCACAAACGCGTCGATCGGTCCGTTGCCGGCCCCGGTCAGGATGTGAAGCTTCCCGTCGATTGTGAGCCGGGCATCGCATTTGACGGTCGAGTTTCGCTCGGTCGTCTTGAAATGCTCGATCGAGATCGGCGACTTTCGGTCCAGGTACTCGCGGTGGAAGACATCCCGGAGCTCCTCGGAGGTGAGTTCGGTGCCCTTCGAGTCGGCGATGTCGTTGACGATCCTGCCGATCTCCTTGTGCATCAGCTTCGGCAGCTGAAACCCGAATTCCTGCTCGAGGACATAGGCCACGCCTCCCTTGCCCGATTGCGAATTGATCCGGATGATCGCGCGGTAGCTGCGGCCGATGTCGGCGGGGTCGATGGGTATGTACAGGACATCCCAGGGCTTGCCCGGCCTCTGGTGGGGCATGGATTTTTTGATGGCGTCCTGGTGCGATCCGCTGAACGCGGTGAAGACAAGTTCGCCCGCGTAGGGCTGGCGCGGCGGCACCTCGAGTCGGGTGCAACGCTCGTAGACGTCCCGGATCGCGTTCAGGTCGCTCAGGTCGAGGCCCGGGTGGATTCCGTGAGTGTAGAGGTTAAGGGCCACGGTGACGATGTCCAGGTTGCCGGTCCTCTCGCCGTTCCCAAAGAGCGTTCCCTCCACGCGGTCGGCCCCCGCGAGGAGGGCGAGCTCGGTGGCCGCGACCCCGGTCCCGCGGTCGTTGTGGGTGTGGAGGGAGATGATCGAGTTCTCCCGCCTCGTCAGGTGGGTGCACATCCACTCGATCTGGTCGGCGTGCACGTTGGGGGTCGCGTATTCGACGGTCGCGGGGAGGTTGAGGATGATCTTGTCCTGCGGCGTGGGGCCCCAGACGTCCGAGACCGCCTCGCAGACCTCGAGGGCAAACTCGAGCTCGGTGCTGGTGAAGCTCTCGGGCGAATACTCCAGGCGCAGGCGCATTCCCGCCGCCACAAGGGGGGCGCTTTCGCGCTTCAGCTGGCCGACGGACCTCACCGGAAACTGCACGATCTCGCTCTTCGGCAGGTTGAACACGTATTCGCGCTGTTTTGGCGAAGTCGAGTTGTAGAGGTGGAAGATGACGTTCTTCGCGCCCTGGACGGCCTCGAGCGACCGGGTGATCAGGTCGTCGCGGCACTGGCAAAGCACCTGGATCGCGACGTCGTCCGGAATCCGCCTCTCCTCAATCAGACGGCGTGTGAAATCGAATTCGATCTGGGAGGCCGATGGAAATCCCACCTCGACCTCCTTGAAACCGATGCGCACCAGCATCTCGAAGAATTCGAGCTTCTCCTCGACGCTCATCGGCTGCGCGAGCGCCTGGTTGCCGTCGCGAAGGTCGACGCTACACCAGATTGGGGCGCGCGTCAGCGTGCGGTTCGGCCACTGGCGGTTCGGCAGGTTGATGGGCGGTATGGGTGCGTACTTTGTGACGGGGGCGGGCTGCATGGAAAGGAAGGGTTGAGATTGGCGGGTTTCTGACGGGAGTACAACGCCGACTCGGCCCACGGGGCCGGGGCGATGAAAGGGAATCAGGCCTACGCACGACCCGCCGCTTGGCGGCGTCCTTTATAGGTCGTGCGCGGAAGTAAGTCGAAGGGCCTGGGAGGCGGGAGCCATCTCGACCCTAATTCATCGGCCGCGGCCGATGAAAGTCAAGTGGTAGAGGGGAATGGCCGGGGGAACGGGGCCAGCCATCGCAGCCGGGTTCCCCCGGCGTCACGGTCTGCGATCGCATTCGCTGGAGGGCACTTGCAAAGGCCGTGGTAACCGCGCTTGGGCAATCGGCGTCTTGCAGAATGTGCTGGATGATGCCTCCATGAATCTATGCCTGACGACCAGTCGTTTGATCTGGCTGGCTGTCTCAATCGCGTTCGCCAGCGCGATCAGACAGCTGCGCGGGAGCTTGTCGACCATCTCTATCCCTTCGTCATCCGGATCGTCAGAGCGCATCTCCCACGGCGGGTATCGGAGGAAGACATTGCGCAAGATATATTTCTGAAAATGTTCTCCCGATTGGAACAATACCAGGGATCCGTGCCCTTCACCCATTGGGTGTCGCGGATCGCGGTGACGACCTGCATCGACCACCTGCGCGCGCAGAAGCGCAGGCCCGAATTGCGGTGGGCGGACCTATCGGAGCGCGAGACCGATGCGCTCGACGCGGTCATCACCAATGAAAACGATGTGTCTCCTGACGACGCAGCGTCCGCGAAGGAGCTTGTCCATAAGCTTCTAGATCAGCTGAAGCCCGAGGACCGGATGGTGATCCAGTACCTCGACCTGGAGCAGAAGACGATCGCCGAGATCAGCGCCCTGACCGGCTGGAATCCCACGCTCGTCAAGGTTCGCGCATTCCGTGCAAGACGGAAGTTGCAACGGTTTTACAGGGACCTTACGGAAAAGGAGCACACATGAACCCCCGCGAAAAAGCTTGGCAGAGGCTTGTCGGCGCGGCCCGCCGGGCGCCCGCGTCGGCGGATGAGTCCGCTCCCTTCGGCTTTTCGGCGCGCGTGGCGGCGCTTGCATTCGAAAACGCTTCGCCGCAGCCATCGATCTTCGGCCTCCTGTCGCTGCGGGCCGCGGCGGTCGCATGCGCCCTCGCCGCTGCGGCGGTTGCGGTCAATTTTTCGGCGATCAAGTCCGCTTTCGACACCGAAAGCGCCGTCGCCACAAGCGACGATCCCGTGGCGGAAGTGGTCGACATGGGGTCCTGAACCATGGTCAAAACCTGGCAAGTCATACTGGCTACGATCGCCATCTTCGTCGCGGGACTCGTGACCGGCGGGGCGACGGCGCTCGGCCTGGAAAGATGGGTCTCAAGCCAACACAGGGCAAACTCCTTGATGATGGCCCCCATGGGCATGCACCCGGGCCCGGGCGGGCCGCCGCAGTTTGGCACGCAGCTCATGCGTCGCTATGCCGACACGCTTAACCTCACCGACGACCAGCGCGCAAAGATCGGCCCGATCGTGCGGCGCACGGCCGCGCAGCTTAGCCGCAACCGCATCGAGATCCAGCAGGAGACCAGCCTTGCGATCGAGAAGATGCAGGACGAGATCGCTCCGCTCCTGACCCCCGAGCAGCGCACGAAATTCGAGGAGATAATCTCCCAGCAACGGAATCGTTTCCGCCAGTTCCGCCAGAACCCCCCGCCGCCGCCCGGCGGAGAGGGGCCTGCAACCGGGGCCCAGGAACCGCCGAAATAGGTGTTGCGGACGCCGCAGGGCGGCGCATGTTCCGCCTCGGCCAGGCGCCATGCATGGGCAGGCGCGCGAACCCCGCCAGGGCCGGAAGGCAGCAACGGTACCGACGTCCTACCAGTGCCGTGGAGTGCCTGGCCACTTCATCTTCCTTAAGAGACCTCCCCTTGTCCGCTACAGCTTATCAGGTCATCGCGCGCAAATGGCGGCCGCAGACGTTCGCAGACGTCGTCGGCCAGGACCACGTTGTGCGCACGCTCCGGAACGCGATCGCGCGCGGCCGAATAGCGCATGCCTACCTTCTGGTCGGCCCGAGAGGCACGGGTAAGACCTCCATCGCCCGGATTTTCGCCAAGGCGCTCAACTGCACCGGCGGCCCGAACGCCGACTTCGACATGGCGGACCCTGCGGTGATGGCCATCGCCGAGGGGAGCCACCTCGACGTGATCGAGATCGATGGTGCCTCGAACAACAGCGTCGAGCAGGTTCGCGACCTGAGGGAGACCTCCCGCTATGCTCCCGCCCAGGGCCGCTTCAAGATCTACATCATTGACGAGGTGCACATGCTCTCGGCCTCGGCGTTCAACGCGCTGCTAAAGACGCTCGAGGAGCCTCCGCCCCATGTGAAATTCGTCTTTGCGACCACCGAGGTGCAGAAGGTCCTGCCCACGATTCTCTCGAGGTGCCAGCGGTTCGACCTGAAGCCGATTTCGGTGGAGCTGATTTCAAGCCGCCTGAAGGCGATTGCGGAGGCCGAGAAGATCAAGGTGGACGAGGCGGCGCTCGCCTGCATCGCAAGGCTCGCCGACGGCGGCATGCGCGACGCCCAGTCGATTCTCGAGCAGATGATCGCCTTCTGCGGCGGCGAAATCGCGGAGGCCGATGTTCTTGATGTCTACGGGCTTGTGGCCGAGGCCAAGGTCTCGGAATTGGCGGCCGCCCTGGCGTCGGGCGACCAGCGCCGGATCGTTGCGATGGTCGACGAGTGCGACGCTGCAGGTCGCGACCTTGTGCGGCTCCTTACGGATCTCCAGGCCGTGGTGCGCGCGGCCCTTTTGGATTCGATAGCGGCCGGCGGCCGAAGCGCCAGGATCGGTAGCCCGATGACGACCGAGCAGCTCACGCGTCTCCTTGACGGGCTGCGCGAGGGAGAGGGAAGCGTAAAGCTTGGCCTTGCCGAAAAGATTAATTTTGAGGTCACGCTGCTAAAGGCCGTCGAGGCCAGCCGCGCTCGGGCCATAGACAGCCTGATCAAGGAACTTGCCGCCTTGGCCGCGGAAGCCGGAGCGGCTGCGGACGGCGAAAAAAAAAAGGCCTGATTGAGCGGCTGGAGGCCCGGCTTGCGGGACGGGAGGCCGCCTCGGCGGGCGAATTGCCCGATGGGGAAGGGGACTGGCCCGACGAGACAGACGAGTCGTCCTTCCTTTCGGACGCAGCGGCCCGGGGCGAGACGCCGGCACCGGCGCGCGACCGGAATGCCGCGCCCGTCGTCGGCGAGAAGCTCCCTGCGCTCGACGACCTTGTCGCGCGCGTGCCGGCTCCCGTCTTGGGGCTTCTTGACGATCTCTTCCGGGCGAAATTCACGACCGTCCGCAGGTATTCCCCGGGAGTTTCCGGAGCCGGCCCGGGGGCCGGGACGTCCAATTGAGCGGGAACGGCCCCTCAGCCGTCCCAATGCTCGCCGATCCGTTTGCGGTCCTTGACGCTACGGTTGTAGAAATAGGCATCCACCTGGCGGTCCGCGAAAGGCGGGCTGAGCGCAATGGGTTCGCGCCGGTAAAGCCCCTCGGCCGTGCCCTCGAGGACGTCCAGTCCGGATAGGCACTCATCGTCGATGGACCAAACCTCGCCGCTCACGCCCTCCTCGGCGTCGATGTCGGCCACGAGTCCCGGATATCCGCCGAGATCAAACAAGGTGAATCCCGGGGTCGTATGCGCGGGCCCGGCAAAGGTCTGCCGGGAGATGAAATGATGATTGTGACCCCCGCGCTTGAGCGTGCCGTAGACAAATATTAGTTTCATGGCGTTGGACATGCGCCCCGCTTATCGGGGCCTTCGGCGAATTGCGGTATCTCTACCAAAACGGCGGTCGTGTTGTCCCGGCCGGAAATCTGCACCGATTCCTCCACAAGGCGCTGTGCGCCGGTCGGACCCCCGGGCGCCGTTGGGCTCGCGCGCACAATCTCCTCTATCTGACGGTCCCAGAGGCCCTCGACAAGGCCGTCAGAGCAGACAAGGAACCGGTCGCCGGCTCGGTAGCCCACGGCCCCGAAGTGCGGCTCTATGAACTGGTTCCCTGCGCCAAGCGACTGGGCGAGCGCGTTTCGCCGGGGGTGGTTGCGCGCCTCCCGTTCATTGATTTCGCCCCTCCGGCGCATCCAACCGACATGGGTATGATCGTGTGTGAGCTGCGTGAGCCCCCCCTCGAGCGGCACATAATAAATGCGGCTGTCGCCGATGTGCGCGAAATACATCCACTCGGGCCTGAACCAGCACAGGCTCAGCGTGGCTCCCATGCCCGCGCACTCGGTGTAGGAGTACCCCAGCTTGAGCATGTCGGCGTGAATCGCTGAAAACAGTTCGAGCAGGATGTCGGAGAATCCTCCGGCGATGCCGGCCGCCGAAAGGCGGAAGCTGCGCGGAAGCAGATTCGCGATCCTGTCGACGGCGATGCGGCTGGCGAACTCCCCGGACCGCGCGCCGCCCATGCCGTCGCTGACGGCGAATACAAAATCCGCCCCCTGCAGCGAAGCCTCGCCCGTCTTGCCGAGATAGTTCACGCCATGCCCGTCGAACTTCATTGCAAGGAACGAATCTTCATTGTTTGGGCGGTAACGCCCGACATGGGTGAGGCCCGACCAGCGGATGTTTGTCGGTGTGATGGGGTTTCCCGGGGTCATTGGGCCGCCGACGGCTTCAGCGAGGAGACAACGTTCTTGGCGGCGTCCAGGATGGACGCGAATTCAAAGTCGATGACGCAAAAACGGCCGTCGAAGGTGCGGTAGGTGATGTTGCGCAGCTCGCGGTCCTCGTGCCGCACGCCGTAGGGCTCCAGCTCGTCAAAAAGCTCCTTCAGGCGCTCCGAATTCACTTGGTCGACCCGCGTCCCGCAATTGGTTGTGATGATCTTCAATTGCTCGGGGTCGGATTCGAGCAACCGGGGGACAAACGGGCATCCACGCGCCTCGAGGTGGCGAAGCACCTTGACCTCATTTTCAAAGCGCTCCTTGGCCAGGTGCCCTCGGAAGGTCTTGTGCACACGCCCATCGAAACTGATGCGCACCAGCGCACGGGCGGTGTCTTTCATTTCATGCATTCGAAGGGCGATTTGGACTGTTTCCCGTGAGGCTCGGTCTAGCAAGCATGGCCGTTAACGGATGGGCTACGACCCGAGGCCAAATAATATTAAAAAAACATTAAGAGAAAGCCATCTTATCGGCACCGCTGGCATACTAGGTGCTGAATCTAAGCTTGAGTTTTTCGTTTGCAGCAGGTCGGGTTATTCAGAATTTCCCTACGTGGTGTTCCGGAATCTCAAGTAACTCCCCGTCTAAGTCTTTTCACCATGCCCAAATACAAACTCGAATACATCTGGCTGGATGGCTACACGCCCCTGGCCAGCTTGCGCAGCAAGACCCAGATCAAAGAGTTCGCCAGCTTTCCCAAGCTCGAACAGCTTCCCCTGTGGGGCTTTGACGGGAGCTCGACCCAACAGGCCGAAGGGAAAAACTCGGACTGCATCCTAAAACCGGTCGCGGCCTATCCCGACATCACGCGCAAGGACGGCGTGTTGGTGATGTGCGAGGTCATGATGCCGGACGGCAAAACGCCGCATCCGTCAAATTCGCGCGCCACGATTCCCGATGATCCGGACACATGGTTCGGCTTTGAGCAGGAGTACTTTTTCTACAAGGACGGCGCTCCGCTCGGCTTTCCCCCAGGCGGCTTTCCTCCCCCCCAGGGCCCTTATTACACGGGCGTCGGCTACAAGAACGTCGGGAAGCTCGCGCGCAAGCTGGTGGAGGATCACATCGACATCTGCTTGGCCGCGGGAATCAACCTTGAGGGCATCAATGCGGAAGTCGCAAAGGGGCAATGGGAGTTCCAGATCTTCGGCAAAGGCTCCAAGAATGCCGCCGACCAGATGTGGGTCGCCCGCTATATTCTGACCCGTCTGGGAGAAGCCGTGGAAGTGGACATCGAGTGGCGGTGCAAGCCGATCCTTGCCCCCTTCAGCCAGCCCCTCGACTGGAACGGCTCGGGAATGCACTCGAACTTCTCGACCAAGTTCATGCGCGAAGTCGGCGGCAAGCCGTACTTCGACAAGCTTATGGAAGCCTTCAACAAGCACCGCGACGAGCATATCGCCGTGTACGGCCCCGAGAATCACCTCCGGCTCACGGGTCTCCACGAGACGCAGTCGATCGACAAGTTCAACTTCGGACTCGCCGACCGCGGAGCGTCCGTGCGCATTCCGCACAGCTTCGTCAACAACGGCTACAAAGGCTACCTGGAGGATCGTCGTCCGAATTCCGCCGCCGATCCGTACCTCGTCGCAGGCCGAATCATCAAGACGATCCAGACGGTGCCCACCACCTAAGGACAATCGGCTTCGATCACAGAGCGGCGTCATCCCCCCGGATGACGCCGTTTTTGTTCGCGGTGGAGGAGGAGGGCCGCGCAATCTGCCCGGCCAGCAGCAACCTCCGCCCTCACTGCAATGCCCGCCACCTCATCATCGGACCGAGCCTCTGCTTGGGAATGGATGCGGACGGCGCTTCTCGCGGCGAACCTTGTCTGGACGACGCTCTGCCTTGGCGGATTCACCCCGGGGTCGCGCGTGGCGATGGCGGTGCTGACCGCGTTGCTCATCGCCGTCCATTTTGGCGATCCCCTCCGGGGCCTCCGTGCGCATCCCGCGGGGTGGCTCTTCCTGCCCTTTCTGGCCTACGGCGCCGCCAATGCCGCCTGGATCACCCCGACCCACTGGCTTGGCTGGACCGACTGGCTCAACTGGGCGCAGGCGGTCGCGGTGTTCTGGGTTGTCCTCAATGGCATTGAGGCGCCGGTCTGCCGCAGGGCGCTTTGCATCGTCCTTGTGTCGCTCGGCGTTGCGTCCGCTCTTCTCGCGGGCTACCAGCATTTTCTGAGGCCTAGTTGGATCATGCTGGGCCGGACCCAGTCGGCGCAGTACTTGGGGCGTTCATCGGGCCCCTTTGGGATCCCCAACAGCCTCGGCATTTTCATGGCGCTTCTGATTCCGCCGGTCGGAGCGCTTGCGTTCACCCCGGGCAGGCGCCTGTCGCTTCGGGTGTCGTGCACAGTCGCGTTGGCTGCGCTGGCCGCGGGATTCGTGCTTGCGATCAGCCGCGGGGCGTGGGTGGCGTTCATTGCGGCCCTTGCTCTGCGGCTACTCCTGGCTCCGGGTAGAAGTTACGCGCGCCGCCTTGGGGGCGCAGCGGCCGTTGTGGGGACCGCCATTGCCGCCGCGCTCGTCCTTTATCTTTCGTTTCCCCTGATGCGTGTGAGGGTCGGACAACTCGTCACCGATGCGGGGGAAAAGAGCCGCCCCATCGTCTGGCGCGGAGCGTGGAAAATCTTTGAGGCGCATCCGGTTTTTGGCGCGGGGGCGGGGAGTTACGATGCCCTGTTTGAGGCATATCGGCCCGTCGGGTTCCGAAACGACCCGGTCTATGCCCACTGCGACTATCTGAACACGCTCTGCGACTACGGCAGTGTCGGATTTTTGCTCCTTTTTGGAGGCGCCGGGCTCGTTGCCTGGAAATGCGCGGGCGCCCGCGGCCTGGCGGGCGCGGCGTTCACGGGCCTTCTCGCTTTTGCCCTCCACCTTTTTGTGGATTTCGACCTGAAGATACCGGCCCTCGCCATGATCTTTGCCTCGGTTTCCGCGCTGGTGACGGCCGAGGCATGGCCGGCCGTCCTGGGGGACCGACCGAGGCCGTCGGCCCTCACGGGCCTCTCGCGCGCTGGCGTCCTGGTCGCTGCGGCCGCCTGGCTTTGGATCACGTTTGCATGGATTGTGCCCAAGTACCGTGGCGACGAGTCGAGGCGGGCGGCGAGGGAGAAGATCGACACATGGGCGAACACGGGAGCCGAAATTCCGCGGGAGCGCCAGGCGCTCGCGGGTGTCCGGGAGGGTCTTTCGCGGGCCGTGGCCCTCGACCCCTCCAATGCCCAGGCCTGGTCCGACAAGGCCTATGCCGACTCGCTTTGGGCGTTGGCCAATCCCGGGATGACCGTTGATCTTGGAAGGGATGTCGAGCGCGAGGCCGCCCGGGCCGTGGACCTATGTCCCATCGTTGCCGAATACTGGATTCGAAGGTCCTCAGGGCTCGACATGCAATACCGGTGGGTCGAGGGGGGGGATTGCCTCGTTCACGCACTGCTATTGGCGCCCAATCGCGCAGACGTTTGGTATTACCAAGCCTATCATCTAAGTCTGGCGCCGAATGAGGTTGGGCCGGCGCTTGCAGCCACGGATATTTGCTTGCGTCTTGACCCGGGCTTTCTTCTTGCACAAGTATTGCGTCAACGATTGGGGGGGCGCCCGCAACGACCGCCCTGACCGCCTTTTCCATGCTCAACAAGATCCTGCTTGTCATCGCGTTAGGGGTTTTTGCTGGGCTGGCGCCCGCAAATGCCCAAACGGCGCCGGCAGCCCCGACACGGGTAAAGGGTCGGATCATTGCCACCCGCGTCGTGGGCCATGTCGACGTCACAACGAAGGCCGATGGACTGACCCACGCGCTCAAGGATGGCGAGCAGTTGTCCGAGCAAACTCAGGTCGTCACCGCGGTCGGCGCAAGCGTCATCCTTGTTTTCTCGAACGGCGCGACGATCAACATGGCCGGCGATTCAACGCTCGATATCGAGCAGTTTGTGCAGGATCCTTTTTCGGGCGACGTGAAGGTTGCGGACCTGAAGGCGGAGCCGAGCGCCACATCGATCACGCGTCTCAACCTCACGAAGGGCGAACTTGTCGGAAAGGTCGTTCACCTCAACGTGGACAAGGGTTCCGAATTCACGGTCCAGACACCGGTCGGCGCAGCCGGCATTCGCGGCACCACCTTCCGAATTGTCTTCCGCCCGGGTCCCGGCGGAAAGGCGTTTTTTGTCATCACGACGGCGGACGGCCGGGTCTTGTTTAGGGGCATCACCTCGACTCCGGTCAGCATCCCGGCAGGCAAGCAGGTCGTGGCGACATTCGATTATACGCCTCCGAGCCCCTCGGGGGGGACGACGGGCGGCACAACGGGAGGGACCCCCGGGGCGACGGCGCCTGTGACGACGCCGGTCACGATCGTGACCACGGACACGCCTCCTGCGGAGGCGGCCCAGATCCAGGTGGCTTCTCAGGCGATCGTCAATGCCGTGGAGACGATCACGTTGCCTGCTTCGAATTCGAGCGGAGGGTCGGGCGGCGGCGGCAGTTCCGGCGGTGGCAGCTCGGGCGGTGGGTCGGGCGGCGGCGGCAGTTCCGGCGGTGGCAACCCGGCTCCTTCGACCAACAATACGCCTTCGAACGCCGGCCCGCCCGCGCCGGCGTTGTCGCCCGGCGTCGGCTGAGCCTGAGCGCAAATCTGCTTTCATTGCCGTCCGCGGCCCCATAGCGTCCGGACCCCGTGGCATCTCAGAAAAAGTCCGCGCTCTTCCGGCTGCGCTGGCTGCTTCTTGCGCCGATCCCGCTCGCATGGTGCGTGGTCGCACACCTGGGCCTTCTTTCATTCCTCGAGAACAAGATGCTCGACTGGAGGTTCCGGTTCCGAGGGCCGATCGATTGCCCTGCCAAGGTCGTCTATGTCGATCTCGATTCCCAGTCCACCAGCACGATCGGCAACATGCCCTGGAACCGGGAATATTTTGCGACCGTGGCCCGGGCCCTGATCGAGCACGCGGGCGTCAAGGCGGTGGGCATGGATTTCGTTTTTTCCGACGCGGGTCTTCCTGAATCGGTCGACACCAAGAAGTTGATCGCGGGAAACCGGGCCCTCGGGTTGTACCTGCGGAACACCCCTTCGGTCATTGTCGGAGCCTCCTACGCCGCGGCCGACGTCCGCGACAGCAACGGCAGGCTCATTGTCAGGGAGTTTCCCGACGTGAACCGGCAGGATCTTCCGCCTGTCAATAAGATCGAGCCCCCGGAGACGCCCTCGTTCAACATCGGCCGGAGCATTCCGTTTAGTCCGCCCGGCGTGGCGCTGATCGACACGGTCGATGGCGGCACCCGCTGGGTCAGGCTGTTTGCACCGACCGCGGTGCGCACCTATTACGCCATGGCGGTCGAGCTTGTCCGGATCTGCCTGGGGGTGGATCGGGACGGGCTGAAGATTGAGGGCGACCATCTCGACATGATTCGGCCCGACGGAACCCTCGCCACCCGGATCCCGCTTGTCCGCCACCAATCGGTCGAGATCAACTGGTTTTCACACTGGATCGACGCCAAGCGCAATCCGCGGGTCAGCTTTGTCATCGCCTATCTCAATGCGCAGATGCTGGGTTCGGACGATCCGAAGGAGCGCAAGACCGCCGAGGAATTCTTCGCCCAGGACGATTTCAAGGACGCCGTCGTGCTGATCGGACCGGTGGACCCGCTGATCCAGGACATCGCCCCGACGCCCATGGATGACATCGCGGTGCCCCGGGTGGGGGTCCATGGAAATCTGTTCAAGACCATCATGTCGGGGGCCTACCTGCGAAGGCTCCCCGAGTGGGGCGCATACGCCCTCATCTTCGGGCTCTCATCGATCGTGTCGATGCTCGCAATCGCGGGCGGAGGCCGCGCCGTGTTCGCCAAGATCATGGCGGGCCTGATCCTTGTGGGCTACGTGGCGATCGCATTCCAGCTCTTCAAAACAGGCCACTTCATCATCCCCGTTGTCGCCCCGATCGGCGCGACCTTCATGACCAGCTTCGTCGGCCTCGGCTGGCAGATTGTGGAGGAGCAAAAGCAGAAAGGCCGAATCAAGGGCATGTTCGGCGCCTACGTGGCGCCTGCGCTGGTCGCGCGCATGGTGGACTCGGGCGAAGAGCCCAAGCTGGGCGGGATCGAGGAGAACATCACGGGCTATTTCAGCGACATCCAGTCATTCTCAAGCTTCTCCGAGAAGCTGTCTCCTTCCCGCTTGGTCGAATTGATGAACGAGTACCTCACCGCGTGCACGGACATCGTTCAGGCGGAGGGCGGCACGTTGGACAAGTACATCGGCGACGCGGTCGTCGCGATCTACGGCGCGCCGCTGGCGCTTCCCGACCATCCCCTGCGGGCTAGCGTCGCGGCGCTCCGGGTCCACAGGCGGGTCAGCGAGCTGCGCGAGAAGTGGAAGCACGAGGGGGACCGTTGGCCGGATATCGTACTCAACCTCCAGACGCGCATCGGGCTCAACACCGGACCCGCCGTGGTCGGCAACATGGGCAGCCACACCCGGTTCAACTACACCATGATGGGGGACAACGTGAACATAGCGGCCCGCATGGAAAGCGGTGCGAAGAGCTGGGGCGTATACTCCATGTGCACGGAGTCGACCCGGAGCGAATGCGAGCGGATAGGGGCGGGCCGCGTCGTGTTCAGGGCCCTGGGTCGCATCATCGTCAAGGGGCGCACCCAGCCGCTTCCCATCCACGAGCTCGTGGCGCTCGCGGAGGATGCGACCGACCCCATCCGGGAATGCATCGCCACGTTCGAGCAGGGCCTCGCGAGGTACTACGCGCGCGACTGGGACGGCGCGATCGGGCTCTTCAGGCGCTCCGAAGTCCTCGAACCCAACGGCCCCGGAAGGGCGCCCGGAAGCCAGAGCAACCCGTCTCAGATCTACATCAGGATAGCCGAGGGATTCCGGATTCATCCGCCTTCCGCGCAATGGGACGGCGTCTTCGAGATGAAGGAGAAATGACGACGGTCGGCCGATCCCGTCAGACGCGGATGGTCCCCTTCAGGTAGCTCGCCCCGTGGCCGGCCATCCGGACCCGGTCCCCGTGCAGCTCGCACCAGAGTTCCCCCCCGCGCCGGGATACCTGGCGCGCGTGGAGAGTGTTCTTGCCGAGGCGCGCGGCCCAGTACGGGACCAGCGTACAGTGGGCCGAGCCGGTCACAGGGTCCTCTAAGACGCCCGCATCGGGTGCAAAAAACCGCGAGACGAAATCGCAGTCCCTGCCCCGCGCGGTCGGTATGATCCGGCCCGGGACGAGCCGCCCGAGCGCTGAAAAGTCCGGGCTGAGGCCGGACACTTCCTCGGCCGAGGCGAATACGCACAACCACATTCTCTCCGAGCGCAACACCTCGAGGGGATTTGCGGCAAGCCCTTGCAATAGATCGGCGGGCGCCTCGGCCGGGGCCGCCGGCCGAGAAGGAAAATCGAGCTCGATCATCGGGCCGCGCGACGACACGAGGAGGGGCCCGGAATTCGTGTCAAAGGCGAACGGCCACTCGGACTGACCGAGTTCCCTCAGCAGGACATGCGCCGCGGCCAGCGTCGCGTGGCCGCAAAGGTCGACCTCGACGGCAGGCGTGAACCAGCGCAGGCGGGCGCGCGAGGGACCCGTGCGCACAAAAAAGGCGGTCTCGGAGAGCCCGTTCTCGTTGGCGATGCGCTGGAGGAGAGCGTCGTCGAGCCACGATTCGAGCGGGACCACGGCCGCGGGGTTGCCCGCGAATACACGCTCCGTGAATGCGTCGACCCAGTAGATCGGCAGGTTCATGTCACTTTTGGGGCGGACTCAGCCTGCTTTCCGCGGGCGCGGAGGTTGAAGCCGCCCCTGGGTGCGCTCCCGCCGTGTTGCCGCTGTTCGTCGATCCCGGAATCCGGCCGGTGTTCCGGGCCGGAGTGTGCGGGATGGGGATCCTGGCGCCTGGGGCCTGGTTCGCTCGGCGAAACTCCCCGGGCCCGGACGGCGCCGTGCCGCCCTCCCGCGGACGCCAGGGATGGGTGCCGACCGGGGGCCTGTCGCCGTAGAAATGCCGGGGCCGCCATCCGTTTTGGCCCTGCCAGCAGCCGCCTTCCCACACCCTGTGGCGGCGCCAGTCGAAGCTGTAGGCCAGCCAGGGGCCCATGGGGTACGGGTCGCCAAAGAATATGAGCGAGGCGTCATAGGCGCCCGCGGCCTGGTCCGGATAGACCGCGTCCGGGTCGTAGGCGGGCACGTATAGGGAATCCGGCTCGGCGGGAATGATCTCGATCTCGCCGTTGTCGAACGCGACCCGCTGCTGCGGCGTAGACACGAGCACCCCCGCAGCGGCGGCGCGCGCGCGCAGCCTTTGAATGGAGTCCATCACGTCCGCCGGTGAGGAGGCGAACGCGGCGCCGAGCGCCTGCGTCCAGGCAATGTTTTCGGCCATCCACGAGACGACCGTCGGGTAATGGGCCAGCGCGCGTACGCTGGGATCCCACGGCTGGCTGTCGATCCGGGCCAGATCGCCGTACTGGACGAGGTAGGTCGCGGCTGCGGTGACGTCGGCGGGCGAGGTCGAGGCGGGCAGGATGAGTGCAATCAGCGGGTCCGGATACAGGGCGATCGGGGCAAGGACCGGATCGAGGGGGCTGCTCGCCGGGGCCACGTTCCCTTGCGGGCTGTAGATCGGCGGCGGGGGTGGCGGGAAATTTCCGGGCGGGGGCAGCGACTCGACGCATCCGACGAGGGCGAGCGACGCGGTCGCGCACGCCAGCCGGATTGGGACCCTGCAATGGCTCATGGCTGACTCTGCCAATTCAGCGGATCGGACGCAAGGAGCGCTGCGCCTGCGCGCGGGGAGGGGGGCGGACGCGTCCTTAGGGCGCCTCCGAACGCAAGGAGCGGCAGATCTCCGCAATCGAGCGCGCATAGGCGGTTGCGCCGTGGTCGAGCCAGCGCTCGCCCTTCTCGGCGGTTGCGGCCGTGGCGTCCCCCATGATCCCCGACCGGGAGACATCCCGGGACGCCCAAGCCGCGAGCGCAGGCGCCGCGACGGGCCGGACCTCGCCCGGGTCCCCGAGGCGGGCCGGGAACTCGCACACCGCCTTCGAAGGGTCGACGAGCTGGCGCGCGGCCGCCATCACCCAGGAGGTTTCGACCTCGCCGGCGTGGATGCCGAACGTGGACTCCTGGGTTGAGATGCCGGCGACCGGCTCCGAGGGGAGGATCGCGGCCCTGAGACCGTAGAGGGCGCGGACCTCGCGAAGCGTCGGCACGACTACCGGCACGTTGCCCCCGTGCGTATTGATGACCGCGAGCGCCCTGAATCCCCAGGAATGAACCTGCTTGGCGACGGCCAGGATTTGGGACCTGAGCGTCTCCTTTGTGATCATCAGGGTCCCGGGGAATCCCGTGTGCTCGTTGCTCTTGCCGAAGGTTATCGGCGGCGCCACATAGCAGGACGCATCCGCGGGCAGGCGCGCGAGCACAAGGGCGAGCCATACCTGGCCCATGAGGGCGTCAACGGCCACGGGAAGGTGCGGGCCGTGCTGTTCGATGGCGCCGGTGGCGAGGATGACGGGCGCCCACGACTTGTCCGGAAGGGCGCCGATCTCGCGCAGCGTCATCGCAGGGAGGAACCGGCCCCGGTAGGATTGGAAGATCATGGAGGCGTCAGCTTGGCGGAAAGCGGAGGGCGGTCCCGGATGTCCGCGAGAAGCTTCGAAAGCCGCGTCGCCGCGGACGAGAGGATCGCAGGCCCCTCGCTCCGCGCCTCCTTGAGGGAGCTGGCCGGGGGGGCAAGCTCAGGCACGGGCTCCAATCCCCATCCGGCCGCCGCTCCCGCGCCGTCCGGCCCGGGCGGCGCCGGTTCCGTGTCGCGCAGAAAGGTGAGGAGCGTCTGGAGCCTGCGCCGGCTAGGGCTGCGCGCGGGATGCAGGTCGAGGTCGAGCGCGCTCAGGTGGACGTGGAACATGTGTATCCCGCGCGACACGCGCAGATCGCGGGCAGCGGCGCTGCAGAGCTCCTCGTTCCAGGGGCTCGCGTTGACGATCGCGACCTTTCGGAACCCGGACGCAGCGACGGAGGCGCACACCTCGGCGATCAGGGCGTGGGCCGTCGGCGGGTCGACCGTGAAGGCGCACCCGCGGTCGGCTCCAACCACGAACCTGAGCGGAGGGAGCACGAGGGGCTTCCTGCCTTCAGGCGCGAGGAGGCTTGCACCGCGGATCAAATGCATGAGCACGGTCTCCTCCGCGTCGAGGGGGTGGCCGAGCCCCCAGTCTGAAAGGCCGGCCAGCGGGACCACGACGACGGTGTCCTCGAGGCCGGGCCACGCCCCCAACGCCGGCGAGGAGAACCACGGCCAGAAGGTCGTGTCATCGGCCACGCAGAGCGGCGGCGTGTTCGAGGGAGGGGAGGCGGGCGCGGTCATGGGCTACCTCATGGCGACAACCTCGACCTCGACGCAGCAGCCCTCGCGGGCCAGCCCCTTGACCTCGAGAAGGGTGCTCACGGGCCGCGTGGCCTCGAAGAACCGGTTGCGTATCGGCGAGAACTTCTCGAAGTCGGGCATGTGGGTGAGGAAGGTCTGGACCTTCACGACGTCGCCAAAGCCCATTCCGGCGGCCTTCAAGATCGAGCCTATCAGCTCAAAGACGTACTCGGTCTGTGCGGCCGCGTCATTCGGGGCAACGACCCTTCCCTCGGGATCAACGGCCAACTGCCCCGTGACAAAAAGCGTCCTTGAGCCCCCGTCCTCCACGAGGAGCCCGGGGCTGTAGGCCCCCCTCGGCGCGGGATGGTTCGCGGGATAGATGAGCGTCTTCTTCATGCCGACGGGATAGGATTCACGGGTCCGGCGGAGTACGTCAATCCGGAGCGCCCGGGCCCTGCATTTTCGCCGGGCCCGGCAGGGTTTCGATCCTACCGAGGAGGAAGACGAATGAGAGGGCGCCGACGACGAGGATGCCCGCCGCGGCGAGAAAAGCCCCGGAGAACGAATGGGTCTGGCGGACGATGAGTCCGGTGACGATGGGCGCCAGGATCCCCATCACGTTCACCGCGAAATTCATGATTCCGCCGACAGCTCCGACGCCTCCCGTCGGCCCGATGAGCGACGGGAGCGACCAACCGACCGGCGCCGCGGCGGCAAGGCCGCCGAGGGAGAGCGAGATCCATAGGATGGCCCACGCCGGATCGGAGGTCAAAGTCGCGCCCACGATCGCAAGCCCGAAGAGCATTCCGGTCACCAGCACGGTCTTTCGCGTGCGCGTCTCGTCCGCGCCCCGCGCAATCAGCCTGTCGACCAGCCATCCTCCAACCGCGAGGTCCGCCACCGTCGCGACTGCCCAGGGCGTGGCCGTGTATCCGGCCGACTTGAGGATGGTCATGCCGTGGGTGCTGACGAGGTAGTCGGGCAGCCAGGTGAGGAACAGGTAGAAGGAATAGCCATAGGCCCCGAATCCAATCGACAGACCCCAGACCTTCGGCTGCCTGAAAAGATAGCCCAACATTTCAAGGTTCCCCGAGCCTGAAGGGCCTTCGGGGACGCTTTGCCCTGCGAGGATGTATTCGTGCTCCTGCCGGCTTAGGTGGCGGTGGGAGCTTGGGTCCCGGTAGAGCAAATAGAATGCCAGAAAGTAGGCAAAGCTGATTGCCGAGGTGACGGCGAAACCCCAGCGCCAACCCCAGCGCACGACGATAAACGCCACGAGGGGGACGCCGATCACATTTGAGAACTTTGCCGAGGCATCGAACATCGCGGTTGCGCGCGCTCGCTCGTGCCTAGGGAACCAGTGGCCCGTCGCCTTTGAAACGGCCGGAAACGAGGGCGCCTCGGCTATTCCCAAAAGGATCCGCGCAGCGAGGATTCCGCCGAACCCGCCAGCGAAGGCGGTGGCTGCGGATGCCGCGGTCCAGAGGAGCGCCCCCCAGCGGCCGACCCGTGTCACGCCGAGCCGGTCGACGACGACGCCGACGGGGATCTGAAGGAAGGCGTAGCACCATAGAAACGAGCTGAAAAGGAGGCCAAGCTGGGCCGGTCCGAGTCCGAACTCCTTGGCCAGTTGCGGGGCGGCGGCCGAAAGGTTCACCCGGTCCAAAAAGCTCACAAGGACTCCGGAACCTAGGAGCACTCCGATGCCCCAGCGTTTTCGCTGGGCGGGCGGGCACGTTTGGGGCGGCATGCGTCCAAGAGCCCATCGCCCACCGGGCCAATTTGCAAAGGTTGTATCGCGGACGGTGCAACTCCAGGCTCGCATGGCGCGGGATGCGCATCCAATTTGGATGGGGATGTCGCTGGTATTTCTAAGTTTGGCCATCGCAGCCCTGTGGATAAACCTCCTGGGCGCCGGACTGGCCGCCAGGCGCTTCGTGGCCGACTATGCCCTGGCTAGGGCAACCGGGGTACTCGCCCTCTGCCTCGCCTGTTTTTGCCTGGAGCATTTTGTCGGCTTCGGACCGCATCCGTTCATCCTCCCGATCACCACGCTGGCGTCACTCTGGCTGATTTGGAGGGACCGGTCTTGGGTTCGCGAAAACAGGGGCATGGAGGGGGTGTTCGCGGTGGGATTCCTCTATTGCTTGGTCTGGCGCTACACGTTCCCGGACATCGACTACAGCGAGGACAAAATGCCCAATTTCGCGCTCATCGAAACCTACATGAGCGGGGTGCGCCTTCCCCCTCCGGATCTCTGGATGTCCGGCTTCCGAGCAAACTGCTATTACAGCTTCCAGAATTACGGGGCGGCCCTCCTCGGCCGGGTCCTCGGAATCGGCCCCGGGCTCAGCTACCATCTGGCCTTTTGCGCGCTCGTCGGCATGCTCACGCAGCTCTGCGGCAGCTGCGTCTCGCGCCTGTGCTCCTGGCGTCCCGGTCGGTGGACCGTGATCCTCTGCCTGCTGATCGGCGGAAGCGGAGTGGCGGTGGTGGCGCACGCGCTGATCGCGAACCCGTATCCGGTCGACATCGTTCGCTTCATCGGGGGTGCGATCGTTCACGACGAGCTGACCCCGCTCGGCCACAAAGTCTCGTCGATGATCGTGACGCCCGGCGTAATCCCCCGGGACCTGCCGATGGAGCCCCTCAGCTATTTTCTGTCCAAGGGCGACTACCACCCTCCGCTCTCCGGGTTCCTGCTGCTCGCCATGGCCGCCGCTCTGATTGCAGTCCAGGAAACCGGGGCGTCCGGCGCGGCCCGGAGGACGTACCACGCGATACTGGCCGCGACGGTGCCCGTCGCGTTTGTTTCAAACGCGTGGATTGTCCCGCTTCAGGCCCTTCTTGTCGGGGGGTGGTTCCTCCACCGCGTGCTTCGCGGTGAAAGGTCATGTCTGTGGCCCGCGTTGGCGGGCGCAGCCGCTGCGACGGCGCTCGAATACCCCTTCCTCCTTCAGTTCACGCAACAGGCGATCGGCGACAACGCCGCCATCCGGGTGACGGAGGCGGTGGACCACACGCCGATCCTCGGATGGCTCCTCATGTTCTGGCCCGTGCTCGGAATCCTCGGCCTCGGCCTTTTCAACCGCGACCGCCGCCCATTGGCCCTGTTTTTCTTTGCGGTCTGGAGCATAGCCCTCTTTTCGACGGAGTATTTCTACAACCGGGACCTTTATGGGGGGCCCTATGCGAGGTTCAATTCGACGCTGAAGTGGTGGCAGTGGGAGTACGCGGGAATCGTCCTGACGCTCGGCTCATTGAACCTCGGCTCCAAATGCCGGTTGCCGAAGTATGGGACCCTGCTCCTGCTTCTTCCGACGCTGCTGTTCGGCTATGATCTCGCGCGCCAGTATGTGGGTCTGAAGAAGGGGTCCCTCGGGCACATGTCGGGATCCTGGTGGCTCGGGAAGGACATGGTGATGTCGAGCGTGATCGCGGACCTTTCCGCCAGGCCCGGGGGGGTCACGCTCGAGAGCGGGCTCATCATGGCCAACTCCGAATCGCCTGCCATCACCCTTTTCTCGGACAAGCAGAGTCTCCTCGGCTGGCCGTGGCTCGAGTTCGCCTGGAGGGGCTCGTTGATCGAGATCGACCAGCGTTTCGAGCAGATGAACGCGTTCTATTCGGCGACCCTGCCCGATCCCATGGGATGGCTCCTCCACAACGACGTCAGGTACGTCCTCTGGCTGCCGAGGGACAATATCGACAACAACTCCCGTTTCAGGACGATTTCCGACAGGATCAGGGCCCGATATTTCTGGCACCACGTGTACGGGAATGACAAGGATTTCGCAATCGGCTTTTGGCAGCGGATCGACGGATCGGCCGCACGATAGGCCGCCCGGCCCGGGCTGGCGGCGCCATTGTGCTTCGGGCGATCTCGTGTACGTTTGACGCCAGCAACCGGAAGAATAATGGCGCTAAAATTCAAAGACTATTACGAGACGCTCGGCGTCCCGAAGACGGCCACGCCCGACGAAATCAAGCAGGCGTTTCGCAGGCTGGCCCGCATCCATCATCCTGACGTCGCGAAGAACAAGGTCGCCGGGGAGGTGAAGTTCAAGGAGATCAACGAGGCCTATGAGGTTCTCGGTGACCCCGAGAAACGGCGGCGCTATGACGAACTGGGGGCAAATTGGCAGGACGAGGGGGCCGGCGTGCAGGGAGAGCCCTTCTCCCGCCGCCCGCGGGGAGCCCGCAGCCAGACCAGCCCGGATTTTGAGTTCGGCGGCACCGGGTTCAGCGATTTTTTCGAGTCGTTTTTCGGCAGCGCGCAGCGGGGACGCAACCCGTTTGATTTCCAGGAGGAGGCGCCCGCGGGCGACGGCGCCGAATTCTCGCAGCCCGGACGGGATGTCGAGGCTGACATCATGGTCACGCTCGAGGAGGCGCTCCGGGGCTCGAAGCGCACGGTCACGCTCCGAAGGTCCAGCGACAACGGAGATCCGGGCCGGTCCGACACCTATCAGGTACGCATCCCCCCGGGCGTGCACGAGGGACAGAGAATTCGCCTCGCGCGCCAGGGCGGGCCGGGGTTTGGCGGCGGCCAGGCGGGCGACCTTTACCTCCGCGTGAGGCTCGCGCGGCACCCGGATTTCAGCGTCAACGGACCCGACTTGTTTTACGACCTGGACCTCGCCCCGTGGGAGGCCGTTCTCGGGGTTCGCGTGAGGCTGCCGGCGCTTGACGGAGCGACGTCATTGCGCGTCCCGCCGGAGACCGTAGCGGGAAGCCAGCTGCGGATGCGCGGGTTGGGACTTCCGCGGGAAGACGGAAGCCGTGGGGACCTCTACGCGGTCGTCAGGATCAAGGTGCCGAACACGGCCTCGGCCGAGGAGCGGGCCCTCTGGGAGAAGCTTGCCAGCATCTCGAGTTTCAAGCCGAGGAAGAACCCCTAGGTGGACCTCCCTTGCGAAAACCTTCCCCCCTTTCGGCCGGAAGGCCCCGGGGCGCAGCCAGCCGGGTCCGCCTCGCCCCCCCAGGGTCGCGCCCTGTCTCAACAGGTCGTCTTTGTCCGGCACGGAGAAACCGATTGGTCAAGGTCGGGCAGGCATACGGGACGCACCGACATCCCTCTTTCGACGCAGGGCGCAAACAACGCGCGCCTCCTGGCCGGGCATCTGCCCTTTGCGCGTTTTAAGCACGTGTTTACCAGCCCGCGCCAGCGCGCGAAAAGCACGTGCGAGCTGGCCGGACTCGGCGCGCTGGCGCGCACCGATCCGGACCTCGCGGAATGGGATTATGGCGACTACGAGGGCCTGCGCTCGGCCGACATTCTCGCGAGGCGCCCGGGCTGGAACCTATTCAGGGACGGCTGTCCCGGAGGCGAGTCGCCGGAGCAGATATCGGCGCGCGCCGACCGCGTGATCGCGAGACTCCGCCTCCTGGAGGGAACGATCGCGCTCTTTTCCCATGGACACTTTGGGCGCGTCCTGGCCGCCCGCTGGATCGGGCTGGGCGCGGTCCACGGCGAAAGGCTCCTCCTCGACACGGCTTCGCTCGGAATCCTCGGCTATGAGCACGGGGACGCCACAGCACCCGCCATCGCGCTTTGGAATGCGCGCCCGAAGGACCCGGCCTTGTGAGGGGATCTGGGGTTATCCCTGCTTCGGGGAGGCGCGCCCCCTTAGGCCGGTCCCGCCGCGGTGCGGCCGCCGTCCTTGATCGGGACGGCAAACCTGTACTCGATGTCCCAGGGGAAGAATATCCACTTGGTCTGCTTGAATTCCTTCACGTAGGTGTCGACGATGGGCCGGCCAGCCGGTTTGGCGTATAGCGTCGCGAAATGGGCCTTGGGCAGGAGCTGGCGAACGACCTGCGCCGTCCTTCCCGAATCCACGAGGTCGTCGATGAGCAGGAATCCTTCGCCGTCGCCCTCGACGCCTTTCAGCACCTTGACGGCGGACCGAATCTGGTCGGCCCCGCCGGACTCGGACTTGACGTAGCTGGTGACGCAGATCGTATCGACGAGCCGGATGTCCAGCTCCCTGGCCACGAGGGCTGCGGGAACCAGCCCGCCGCGCGTGACGGCGATGATTCCCTTCCACGAACCCTTCGCGTTAAGCTGTTCCGCGAGGTAGCGGGCGTCGCGGTGCAGCTCAACCCAGGAAACGATGATCTCGTCCTCGTAATTTGAACGGGCCATGCGAAACACTGAAGGAACGGGAGGCTCCGATCAACACCGATCGCGACAGCGGCACGCTCGCATCAGCCCCAGAATCCCAGGTGAACCTCGGCGGCCTCGTCCTCCAGGAGGGGCCCGAGGACTCGGACAGGGTGCTGGCCGCTGGCGAACACCCGCCTGCAGCCGAGGGCCAGGGTCGGGTTTTCGGGGTGGTTGCCGGTGAGCTCAAGCAGGCGCTCCTCCGACAGTGCGTAGACGACCCGGCCGATGTTGCACCAGTAGATTGCGCCCGCGCACATGCAGCACGGCTCGGCGCTCGTGTAGAGCGTCGCCTTTGCAAGGTCCGCGGGCGAGAGCACCCGCGCAGCCCGTGCGGCGGCAGCGAGCTCCGCATGCTGGGTGGGGTCCCCCCCGGGCGGATGGGAGTTGTTCCCAGCCTCCGCGACGGCCCTCCCCGATTCGTCCACCACCACGGCACCGAAGGGGTGGTTTCCCGCGGCCTTCGCCGCCCTCGCCAGGACAAACGCCCGTCGCAGGAACGCCAGATCAGCGGGGGTGGGCGCCTCCTCGCCCTTGCCTAAAGCGTCCTCAGGAACCATTGGACAGTGACCTCGACCGCGCGCGTGTCATGACCCAGGTTCGGCTCAAACACGCTGAAAACATGGTCCGCACCCCCGATGAGGACCGCCTCGGCCGGTCGCCCCGAAGCGGCGCGCAGGAACTCCACGTCGTGCTGGGAGAGAAAATCCTTGGAGCCACGGACCGAAAGGAACGCCCCGGGGTACCTCGTGAGGGACCAGTCGACATTGTGCCCCCGGAAGCTCTCGAAGAAGGCTCGGCTGAGGGTGATGGTCTTCCAGCCCGGGATTTCGGCGTTGCCGAAGCCCGTCGCGGCGGCCTGGGCCGCGGCCTTATCGAGGGGCGGCTGGCCCGCAAGGCCCGCATAAAGCTCGCCGCCGGGGCTTGACCAGACAACGAGAGACCGGCAGGACCCGGGATCGCGGGCCGCCGTCTCGATGGCGGTGGCCGCGCCGAGGCTCCATCCCATGAGACCCGAGTGGCCGGGACGGACCCCGGGCTGCTTGATCATAAACGCCTGGGCCGCGGCCGCATCCTCGAGCCGGGTGGCAAAGGTGGAGTCAATCTTTGTGCGGCTGCGGTCGCCCTCGCCGCGAAAGTTTATCCGAAGGCTCGCGATGCCCCTGGAGGCCAGGTCTGCCGCCAGCCGCTTCATGAGATTGCCGGCACCGTTCATGTCGTCGGCTAGTCCGTGCATGAGCACGACGGCTTTGCCATCCCAGCGGGAATCCGGCGTGACCCACGCTCCGCTCAAGCCCGGCGCGACCTCCACCGGCGCCTCGCCCGCCCGAAGCCCCACGGTGGGAACCACGAACAACGCGGCGAACATAGCTCCAACGGCCGTCATCCGCGCAAGCGGGCTCAATCTCGGAGATGGGCCGGAAGGGAGGGTTCCTTGGGGGTTGCCTGGAAGAACTGGGGTCCGGATGTTCAAATTGAGCGGTCAAAGCACGCCTCGTGCCCAGCGGGGCAGGCTGTCCGTCTGAAGCCAAGCTTCGTTCGGGACAAGCCGATTCCAGGTCGGAGCGCTTCCCGGAATCGCCCGAGCGCGCCGCGGGCATCAATCCCTCAGGTCACCGCCAGCGCGTTAAACTGCTCGATCAACGAGTCGAAATGGGCCGCCTCGTCCTCGAACAGCGCCTGCCAATATCCCGGATCCCACTGGGAGTTCAACTCTTCCGTGGTCTTACCCTGCTGCTCGACCCAGGTGTAGTATTTCAGGTTGTGAAGGGCCTTCCTGTCGACGTAGGAGAGCTCCTTGAACGCATCGTGGCACTGGTGCGCAAGGGGGCCCGCGAAGTCGGCCACGGCGGCCGTCGCACTGTAAGGGCCGTGCTCCTCGCTCAGCTCGGCCAGCCGCGAGCGGTAGAGCTGCATCGAGTCCGTGAACACGGTGAAGATCACATCGCGCTCCCCAAGGTCAAAGTACTTGGCGGTCTTTATCGCCGCAAGGAGGTTGCATACGCCCGAGATGCCCACGAGCTGCAGCTGGGCAAGCTGTTCGTCCTTGACCCCGAGCGAGCCGAGATGAGCTCGACCGGCGGGTTCGTTGAACAGCCTGACGATCCGCATGCAGTCGTTGTCGTCAATCGCGGCGACCGCGTCGGTGTTACGCACATTGTGAACCCACGGGACGTGCTTGTCTCCGATTCCCTCGATGCGGTGCGCGCCGAATCCGTTTTGCAGCAGGGTCGGGCACTGGAGCGCCTCGGCCGCGACGGTTTTCAGACCCGGGTGCCGGGTCTTTAGGAAGTCCCCCGCAGCTATCGTGCCCGCTGAGCCTGTCGCCGATACGTAGGCGGCGGCACGGAGCCGGTCGTCGCCCAATGCGCCGAACACCTCCTCGATTGCCGGGCCGGTCACGTTGTAATGGAAGATGGGGTTGCCAAACTCCTCGAATTGGTTGAAGATGACGTTCGCGGGGTCGCGTTTCAGTTCCCAGCACTTGTCGTAGATCTCCTTTACGTTCGACTCGCAGCCCGGCGTGGCAATCACGGTGGCGCCGATGTCCTTGAGCCACTCAAACCGCTCTCGCGACATCTGCTCCGGGAGGATGGCGATGGCCGTGCAGCCGAGAAGCGCGCAATCAAACGCGCCGCCTCGGCAGAAGTTTCCTGTCGACGGCCAGGCGGCCTTGTGAACGTCGGGATCAAACTCTCCGCTCACCAGCCTCGGCACGAGGCAGCCGAATGCGGCGCCGACCTTGTGTGCGCCGGTCGGGAAATAGGAGCCGATCAGGCCGATGATTCGGGCCTTCACCCCGGTGATCTCGGGGGGGATTTCCAGGCTGTTTACACGCCCATAAAGCCCCGACTTCAGGTCGTTCTTCCAAGTGATCCGGAAGAGGTTAGCCGGATTCACGTCCCAGAGACCTACGCCCTTGAGCCGGTCGCGGATTGATTGCGGCACCAGCGTGGGATCGCGCAGTTGCTTGAATGTCGGGATCACGACGCCGCGCTCCCCGCAGCGCTTCGCGGTCCTACGGATCACGTCGGGGTGAAGCTTTTTGATGATTTGTGACATGTTAGTCTTTGGCCATTTGCCGGAGCTGGGCTGTGTAGTTCTTGAAACGGGACATTAGGATCATCGCAGCGATGACGAACGGCTTGTAGCTTGCCTCGCGATAGGTCGCGATCCGGTACTGTTCGAAGACCTCGGCTGAAACCTCGCCTTGCGCGCAGCTGACCCCGGAGATGTCCGCCGGCAGGCAGTGCATGTAGAGCGCCTTCCCGCCGCGGGTGAGCCTCATCTTGGCGGAGTCGCATTCCCAGGCCTTGAACCGGGCGTTGTTGGAGAGGCACTCCTTCTCGAGTTCCTTCAGGGCCTCCCGGTTCCCTTCCTTCAGCAGCGGCGTTCGGCGTTGCATGACCCCAAACGGCGCCCACGACTTGGGATAGACGACGTCCGCGTCCCGAAAGGCCTCCTCCATGCTCGGGGCCACGGCGAATGAGCCGCCGCTCTTCGCACTGTTTCTTTGCGCTAAATCAACCACTTCGGGAATGAGCCCGTATCCCTCCGGATGCGCGAGCACCACGTTCATGCCGAATCGCGTCAACAGGCCGATGATCCCCTGCGGCACGCTGAGCGGCTTGCCGTAGCTCGGCGAATACGCCCAGCTCATTGCTATCTTCTTGCCCCGAAGCCCCTCGAGTGAGCCGAAGTGCGCCTTCAGATGGACCAAGTCGGCCATGGTCTGAGTGGGGTGGTCGACGTCGCACTGCAGGTTCACGATGCTTGGACGCTGATGCAGCACCCCGCCTTCAGATCCCTCCTGCACGGCGCGGGCCACCTCCCTCATATAGGCGTTTCCCTCGCCGAGATACATGTCGTCGCGGATGCCGATGACCTCGGCCATGAAGGAGATCATGTTGGCCGTCTCCCGGACGGTCTCCCCATGGGCCACCTGCGACTTCTGCTCGTCGAGTTCCGACAGTCCGAGGCCGAGGGCGTTGACGGCGGAGGCGAAGCTGAAGCGCGTGCGCGTGGAGTTGTCCCGGAAGATGGATATTGCCAACCCCGATTTGAATGCGCGCAGGGATTTCTTAGCCCGGTGCAGCTCCGAAAGTGCCTCCGATGCGAGCGCGAGAGCCCGGATTTCGTCATCGGACTTCTCCCAAGTGAGCAGAAAGTCCTTTTCGTAGGTGTGGGTCTCCAGCCTTGCCAGCTCGGAGAGGTTTTTCTTCAGGGTGTTCATGGGATCAGGGGGCTTTTGCCAGGGGCTGGATTCCCGGGTGGGGGTAATCGGCCGGCCGGCGGTAATGGGTCGATGCCTGCTCGATGGCGTCCACGATTTGCTGGTAGCCGGTGCATCGGCAAAGGTTGCCGTTGATGGCTTTGCGGATCTGCAGGCGGGTGGGGTTGGGATTCTTTAGGAGGAATGCATGGGCCACGAGGACCATGCCCGGCGTGCAGAATCCGCACTGGATCGCGCCGCGGTCGAGGAAGGCTTGCTGGAGCGGGTGAAGCGTCCCGTCCGGGGCGGCCATGCCCTCGATCGTCAGCACCCTTTTCCCGGCCACGTCCTTCACGCGCTTGATGCAGATCTTCGCCGGCTCATCGTCGATGAGGATGGTGCACGCGCCGCAAGCGCCTATATCGCATGCATTCTTGGCGCCGGTTAGGTCCATGTCCTCGCGCAAGAACAGGATCAGGCGCCGCTCCCCCATCGATTCGGGGAGCTCGAGGTCGCGTCCATTGAGGTTCACTCTCACAGTCGACAATCCTCCTCTTGGGGTTCCTCGGGGATCGCCGAGAGCCTGATCGGAAGCGACCTCTCTCGCCGTCCGGTTGCGTGATAGATCGCGTTGGCGATCGCGGGCGCGAGGATTTCGTTGGTCGGCTCGCCCAGGGCCTTCGCGCCACTCGGCGACTGAGGGTCGGGGTTTTCGACGATGAGCGCCGTCATCTCGGGCAGGTCCATGGCCCGCGGTATCCGGTAGGTGTTCAGGTTCAGCGTCGTGATCCTGCCATCCTTTGACTTGACCTCCTCGTGGAGCGCATACCCGGCCGCCATGGCCATTCCCCCGAAGAACTGCCCCCGGACCATCTCGCGGTTCACCGCGCGGCCCACATCGTGCGCGGCAACCGCGCTGAGGAGGGTCACCTTTCCCGTCTTCTTATTCACGCTCAGCTCAGCCGCCTGGCAGCCGTACACCCAGGTGAAGTACGCGTCGCCCTGACCGGTCTTCTCGTCCCACGAGACAGGGGGCGCCTTGAAAACGCCGCAAGCGTAGGGGTAACGCTGAGTTCGGAACATCAGCGCGATTGCGTCGTCAAACTTCATCGCGGCGCCTGGCCCCGGTCCGCAGACATTGCCCCGGTCGAAGCTCACATCCTCCGGGAGGCACTTGAGCTCGGTGCAGACCGCCTCCGCGATCTTCCGCTTAAGCTCGCGCGCGGCCATGGTGACGGCTCCTCCGCCCATGATCGTGCCGCGAGAGGCGACGGTAGTGCCGCTGTCGGGCACCGAGGAGGTGGATGACCTTCGGTAGCGGATGCGATCGACGCCAATGGCGAGTTCGCGCGAGGCGATTAGCGTCATTGCGGACTCAGCCCCTTGTCCGTTTTCGTGCACGCCGGCCTCCAGGAGCACGGAGCCGTCCGGCTGGACGTTGATGATTGCTGCGCACTGGTCAACACCCTCAGCGCCGAGGCTCACCCCGCGGTAGCTCATCGCCAGGCCGATGCCGTAAAGCTCGTCGCTGGACGAGGTTCCATGCGAGCATTTCGCGAGCTTGGCCTCGTAGTCGGTCTCCTTGAGGACGGCGTCAAGCACTTCGCCCATTGATACCTTGTGGGTGTCAAGCCGCTGGCCGGTGATCGTCACGCTTCCCTGGCGCACGCGGTTGCGGTTGCGAAACTCCACTCCCGAGATGCCTACTCTCTCGGCCGCGATCTCCACCATTTGCTCGACGACGAAGTTCATCTGGGGCGAACCGAACCCCCTCATTGCGCCTGCAACGATGTTGTTCGTGAAAACACCGATCGTATCGCAATGGACGTTTTCGACCCTATACGGCCCGCAGCACTGGACGGTTGAGCGCCAGGTGACCCACGGAGTCACCGAGCAATACGCCCCGCCATCGGCAAGAATGCGGCATTGAACCGCCGTTATTAGGCCCCCCTTGGTGACGCCCATCTTGTAGGTGACGCGGTAGGGGTGACGCTTGTAGCTCTCCCTTATGGACCAGTCGCGCCGGTACATCATCTTGACGGGCCGGCCTAGGAGCTTTGCAGCCAATGCCGCCCGGGCGCAGACGATCGCAGCTGTGTCGTCCTTGCCGCCGAATCCGCCGCCAAGGGGGGTTCCGACGACCTCGACCTCCGCAAGACTGCAGGCGAGGCAGGCCGCGACAAAGCGCCTCGTGCTGAAGGGATGCTGCATGCTCCCGTAGATCTCAATCACTCCGTCGGGCCGCGGCACGCCGATCGCAACCTCGGGCTCCATATATGCGTGTTCGACGCTCTGCGTGCTGAAACGCTCCTCAATTATGAAATCCGCCTGCTCGAAGCCCTTCGCCACGTCACCGCGGCGCACCGCGTGGGTGTTCACTATATTCGAACCGCGATCCTCGTGCACGAGGGCGGATTCGGGCAGCAGGGCCCCCTCGGGGTCGAGAACGGCCGGCAGCACCGATGCCTCGACCCTTACCAGCGCCGCCGCGCGGATCGCCAGGTCGCGCGTCTCGGCGACAACCATCGCGACGACGTCTCCATTGTAGCGTATCTTGTCGTCCGCAAAGATTCGATAATCTGAGATAATCTGTCCGAAGCGATTCGCCCCCGGCACGTCCCTTGCAGTGAGCACCCTTAGGACGCCCTCGGCCTTCTCTGCGTCGGCCGTTTCGATTCGGATGATCCTCGCGTGAACAAAATCCGAATAGACTGGCACCGCGTGGAGCAGGCGGACGAACTTCAGGTCATCGGAAAATTTGGACCGGCCCGTCACCTTGGCGGGACCGTCGTTGCGCCAGCACTTGTCCAAGGCGTCCTTCACGACGGCCCTCCTTCGGCTGCAATGCGCCTGGCCGCTAAGGCGAGTCCAGCCGGCGAGGGGGAAACGGATGCGGGGATTCGGACGGCCTTCATCGCAGCGTCGATGTCCTTTAGGCCGTGGCCGGTGATGAGAACAACGACGCGTTCGTTTGGCTTGAGCTTTCCGGAGGAGGCCAGCTTGCCGAGGGCGGCCACGGCGGCTGCGGCAGCCGGTTCGGCGAATACGCCCGCCGTGGAGGCAAGCACGCGCTGTCCGCGGATGATTTCGGAGTCGTTTACGACGAGCGAAAAGCCGCGGCTCTGGACGATCGCCTCCCGCGCCAGGTGCGCGTTTGACGGAACCGACACCGAAATTGAATCGGCGATCGTCACGGGGTTGGGCGCGTTGCGGTAGGTGCCGGAGCTGAAGTATTGGTGAATCGCGCAGGATTTCTCCGCCTGAACGCATATCAGTCGCGGAAGTTTTCGGATGAGGCCGGCGGCCCTGAGGTCCAGGAACGCCTTGTGGACACCTGCGAGGATGACGCCGTCGCCGGTTGGAATCACGATTATGGACGGGACCGCGAACCCGTTCTGCATCCAGATTTCAAGGCCAGCCGTCTTCTTTCCCTCAATCGTGAGGGGGTGGTAAGCCGTGTTTCGGTTTAGACCGCCGTGGCGGGCGGTGTATTCGAGCGACATGCGGAAAGCGTCGTCGTAGGTTCCCCGAACGGGAACAACGGTCGCGCCGCAAAGCAGCATTTGGACGAGCTTTGCCTTCGGCGCAGCCTCAGGCACGAATATCACCGCTCGTTTCCCCGCCGCGGCGCACACGGCGGCAAGGGCGCTCGCTGCGTTTCCGGTCGACGCGGTAACCAGCGTGTCTTCTCCAAGGCGATTTGCCTCCGCAACAAGGAGGAAGGAGGCACGATCCTTTAGCGATCCGCTAGGATTCAGTCCGTCGTTTTTTATCCAGACATCCTCAAGGCCGAATACGGAGCCGAGCCTAGCGCACCTGAAAAAAGGTGTGGGTGGCATCGCATAGGCCGGGAAAAATTTCCGGTCGACGGCGGAGAACAGGTTCCAATCGGGGGCTCTCTTCCGGAAACTTCTTCGGATCTTCCCGTAGTCAAACACCGCGGTGAGCACCCCAACAAGAGGCATGCCCGGGCGATATGCCTTAGCGCAATCGGGGCATAGGTAACGAACCCCGTCGCGCGGGTAGCGCTTGGAGCAGGTGCTGCACTGATAGGTGATTTCGGCCACGGCGCCTAGACCTTGCTGTTGAGTTTGGCGACGAACGCGGCGTAAAACGCCACCGCCGCGCTGAGATGGTCTATGGGGCACGCTTCGTTTGCGGCGTGAGCGTACACCTCGTTTCCGGGCCCGAGCCCCAGGGTTGGAATCCCCTTCAGGCCCGCCGTTGCGATTCCGTTCGTGCTGAATGTCCACTTGTCGACCAGCGGCGGCTTGCCGAGAGCACCCTCGTAGGCATCGGTGGCGCCCTTTAGGAATGGAGACGATTCATCGAGCACCCATGTTGGGTAATACTTTTCCGTGGGGTAGACCTTGCCGGTGTAGGCGGCCTCCTCGTAATTGAGCACGAATACATTCGCGTCGGGGCAGCCCGCCCGCGCCGCGGCGTCCCTCACCTCTGCGAGGGCGCTTTCCTTCGTCTCCCCAAACGTGAGGCGCCGGTCGAGATGGATTCCCGCCCGGTCCGCGACCGCGCAGAGCGAAGGCGAAGATGATTTCACCTCCGAAATGGTGACGGTGCCCTTCCCGAGGAAGGAATCGCCTCGCAGGCGGCCATTGAGCTTCTCGATCTCGAGCGCGATGCGGGCAATCTTGTAGATCGCATTGTCTCCGCGCTCCGGTGCCGAGCCGTGGCAACTTCTTCCGCTCACCTCGACACGAATCTCCATGCGGCCTCGGTGGCCCCGGTAGATGTTGAGGTTCGTGGGCTCAGTGATGACCACCAGCTCCGGCTTGAGGGCATCCTCATTTAGGATATACTGCCAGCAGAGGCCGTCACAGTCCTCCTCCATGACGGTTCCGGTGAAATAGATCGTGAATTGATCGTTTAGGCCGAGTTCCTTGATGACTCGGCCGGCATGAATCATGGTCGCAACGCCGCCCTTTTGGTCGACGGTGCCGCGGCCCCAGATTTTTCCGTCCTTGATAACCGGAACGAATGGGTCTTGGGCCCACTGCGACAGATCCCCGGGGTACACCGTGTCGACGTGTCCGTCGAATGCGATCACCCGCTTCCCATCGCCTATTCGGCCAATGATGTTGCCGAGGCCGTCGATTCGAATCTCGTCAAAGCCAATTTTCTCCATCTCGCGTTTTATGACGCCGATCACCTTGCGTTCCTTTGACGAGAACGACTGTGTGCGGACGAGGTCGGAGAGGAAGCGCACGGTGTCGCCCTCAAGCTCCTTTGCACGAAGGCGGATGGCCTCGTAAGTGATGGCCGCTTGGGGCTGCTTCTTGCCTTTGCCGGGTTTGCTCAGATTCGGTTCCATAAATCCTTTGCGAGCTCCCTCGCGCGTGCGTTGACACGGACCTCATCGATGTCGAGCGCGAGGCGCCGGTGCTCCATAAGAACGCGTCCGCCCACCACGGTCGTGTCCACCGTCGATTGCGATAGGCCGAAGAGCATGTGGCCCAAGGCGTTGCCGGAATCGAGCGGGGTAGGGGGATCGTAGTCGAAGATCGCCAGATCGCCGGCCGCGCCCTCCCGGATGACGCCGAGAGGCAATCCGAAGATCCTCCCCGCCAGGGTTGCGTTATTCGTGAAAAGGGCCGTGGTGACCTCCGAGAAGCCCGTTGAGGGATCCTTGCTGGACAGCCTTTGCGCCCAGAGGGCGACGCGGAGCTCCTCGAGCATGTTTGTCGTCATGGCGTCGGTTCCGAGGCTCACGAGGACACCGCGCCTGGCCATTTCCAGCACCTTGGCTATCCCGACCGCATTGTTCAAATTGGACTGGGGATTATGAACGACGGCAGTGCCGGTCTCCGCCAGCAGCTCGATCTCGCTGCTGTTCACATGGATGCAGTGCGCGGCGATGGATTTCGGGCCCAGAATCCCAAATCTATTCAGGCGCTCGACAACCCTCCTTTGGGACCGTTGCTGGGCCACTCTCTGGTCTTCCAAGGCCTCTGCGACATGAATGTGGAAGCCTGTGCGAAGGCCCTGACCCAGGCTCGCCGCCTTTGCCAGTGTTGCCGCCGAGAGCGTGAACGAGGCATGTAGGCCAATTAGGGCAGCAACATGGCCGTCGCTCGTGCGCTGGCATCGGCGGATGAAAGCCTCATTTTCTTCGAGGCCCTGATCGGCGACAGCGGGACCGTCTCGGTCCGAAACCTCATAACAAAGGCAGGCACGAACGCCTGCCTCCCTGACGGCGCGCTCCACCGCCTCGAGCGACCCACGAACAGCGCGCGGACTGGCATGGTGGTCGATGATGGAGGTTGTCCCGTGGCGAATCGATTCGAGCAGGGAAACGAGTGCGCTATAATAGCAGTCTTCAATCGTGAGCGCCGAGTCGAGCCGCCACCAAAGGTTCCGCAGAACGCCCATGAAATCCTTGGCTGGCTCAACCTTCGTCAGCCCCCGGGCGAACGAGCTGTAAAAGTGTGTGTGTGAGTTTATCAGGCCGGGCGTCACAACCTTTCCCGCTGCGTCGATTCTCCTTCCCGTGAACTTGCCCACGCGCGACTTCGGGAGCACCCTCAAAATCCGGCCGTTCTCAATGACAATCGAGCAGCCCCGGCGTACCGTCGGCGTCCCTCCGGGAGAGAGAAGGGTAGCGTTGTCAACGAGCAGTGCGGCGTCCATGGCGATCCCGGTTCAAGCCTCGGAGAGCGCGGCGCGCTCCTCTTGTGTTCGCTCGGTCATCGAGAGCGCACCGACAAAGCATTTTTGTGCGCAAAGAGAGCAACCGACGCATCGAGCTGCGTCGAACAAAGGCTCGCCGTGCCCATCTAACGCGACTGCCTGGTAGGGGCAACGCGTGCAGTTTCCGCAGTGGGTGCAGAGTTCTCTGGAGACCCTCGGAAGTTTTTTCACGGGTGATAGTTCCCCAAAATCCGTGATTGGGTTAGGCAGTGCCGCACCGATGAGGTCCGCAACTGAATTGAGGCCCCGCTCCGCGAGTAGGAAGCTCAACCCCGAATGGAGCTCGTCAACATAGCCAAGGCCGAACTTCATCACCGCGGTGCAAAACTGAACCGACTGCGCTCCCAATGCCATGAAGTTGGCTGCGTCGCGGTAGGTAATCGCTCCGCCATTACCCGAGACATAGACGCCCATGTCCGCGACTTTTGCGAGCGTGAGATTGCTGATTGGAAGGACCGCGCTCCCCGACATGCCGATGACCAGGCCCTCGTCCCACTTTCGGCCAGGTGCCCGACGCAGCGCGAGCGACGGGAAGCTGTTTGCAAGAGTCACTCCGGCCTTTTTTCCGGCGTGCCTTGCGAAGACGTGGCGCACCGCGTGCAGGATAGGCCTTATTGCGGTAACCGCCGAAGTCAGTTTAAAGAGCTTGGGAACGTTGGCGTCGCCCGATTCCAAGATCCACTCGACGATTTTCGCGGTAAGGGCAGCGTTTTGCGAAACAAGGTCACCCTGCGTGCCGTCGCCGCCCTGAGGGCACGAAAGGCTATACTCGACGCCCATCGCTCCCGCCCCCTCGAGTCGGCGGGTGTTTGACTGCCACGCTGCCCGGTCCTCCTCATCGCGGCCCGTCACGGGGCCTCCGGTGGACGCGAGCGTCAGGCGGTCGGGAAACTCCCGAACCAACCGCTCGACCTCACGGCAGACCCTATCAAGAGGATGCCCGGAGACATTGTCGCAGTTGCCGTAGGTGGTCTGGCCGAGCACGAACATGTACCCCCCTGGGATGTGAATGGGGATGTTGTCGAACGAGGTCTTCATGACGCCGCCGCTCCAGCCGCGCATATAGGCGGCGCGCATCTGGTCATAGCCGTCGGTGTGAGGGGCGGCTGAAAGGAGAATGGGCGACCGGATCTTCCGGCCGAAGAAATCAGCCTCGAGCGAGACTGGGGTCAGCCTTGTGCCGGCGAGCACCACATGGCTCTTGGCACGATTGGAGATTCTGGGCTTCGGCGCGCCGCGCAGATAGGCATCCACTTCGGACGCGGCGTTTTTGCCACTTGCGACCGCTTCGACGACGGTTGACGAGCCCAGCACAAGGTCGCCGGCATGGAAGAGGCCGGGCGCCTTGGGGAGAGGTCCGGAAGAGCGCGAGCCCACTGCCGATACGACGACGTCGACTTTGTGAATCACGGGGGCCTCACCCTTAGTCGTCACGAAGTTTACCGGCAGCGGCGCCTTTCCAGCAGGAAGTGTCACGCGCTCGACGCGCAATCCCATAACGCGCCGGCCCGTATGCTCCAGGGCCAGCGGCCTAACGCCGCTCCAAATCTCGACTCCGTGATCAAGCAGCATTTTTCTCTCAAAAGCCGTGAGAGGCATGTCCCGGAGCCGGCGCCGATAGAACAGTGCAACCGATGCGGCTCCGCGGCGTACGGCTGTCGCCGCACAGTCCGCTGCAACGGCGCCGCCACCGATCACCGCTACGCGCCGGCCATCAACAGGAAAGGCGTCTCGGTCCTCGAGAAACGCATTCCAGGGAGCAGCACGTTCCTCGCCGGGAATGGCAAGACGGCTCGGATCTCCCAGCCCGATCGTGACGACCACCGCATCGAACTCGGAGCGAAGCAATGGGGCGTCCTTTACGGCGGCGCCGTGCCTGAAACTGATGGCTCCGAGCCCCCTGATGAAATCGATATCCGTGCGAAGGATTCTTTTGTTGAACCTGAAGTCCGGGATCAGATTCGCCATTCCTCCGAGGCGCCGACGCCGCTCAAAGACGGTGACCTTGTAGCCGAGCTGTGCGAGAACGGCTGAAGCGGCCAGGCCGGCTGGCCCGCCTCCGACAATGGCTACCGTCTTTCCGTTTAGGGACGCTGGGGGCGAAGGAGGCAATCCGGATTTCTTTGCCTCGTTGATAATAGCGGCCTGTAGGGCAGGAATCTCGATCGGGCGGTCGAACATCCTGCGGGAGCAGGCTTTCATGCAGAAAGTGTCCGGGCACACGGCGCCGCACACTCCGCCGAGGGGGTTTGATCCGAGGATCAGGGCCGCTGAGCGGCGGAAATCGGAGGTGGTTCCGCCGCGGGCGGCGAGGATGAAGTCGGCCGGCGAACAATCGACGGGGCAGGCCCTTTGGCACGGTTTCTCCTCGCAGGAAACGCATCGTTCCAGTTCCGCCCTGAGTTGGGCCGATGAGAGGAATGCTTTGGCGTTTTTCATGAAGTTGCCGGGCTCTTGCGGTGTCCTAGATATATTGCCATTAAGCTGCCGGCGGCCCTACCTACGCATTGCTCAAGACCCCGCATATCTTGCTCTGAAATGACTCGGATATTGACGCGACTTGGCAGCGGGGGTTCAGGCTGGGCGGTGCGCCCCGTGCGGCACCATGAAGACCATAGTAATCGCGATCGGTGGTAACTCACTAATCAAGGATGCGCGCCACCAAAGCGTGTCGGATCAGTATGTCGCGGTGGTGGAGACCGTCGGGCATATTGTGGACCTCGTCGAAGGCGGCTTCCGGCTTGTTGTCACCCACGGCAATGGGCCGCAGGTGGGATTCATCCTATCGAGAAGCGAGCATTCCCGCGGGTTCCTCCATGAGGTCCCGCTCGACTCGATTGTCGCCGACACTCAGGGCGCGCTCGGCTATCAGATTCAGCAGGCTCTCGAGAACGAATTTCGCCGCCGCCATCTGACTAAGTCTGTTGCCACCATAATCACCCAGACGCTCGTCGATCGCAATGACCCCTCATTCCTTAAGCCGAGCAAACCCATCGGCGAGTTCTACACCCAGGAGCAAGCCGAGGAGCGCAGGCGCGTTGAGGGTTGGTGCATGGTGGACGATGCGGGAAGGGGATGGCGCAGGGCGGTCGCGTCGCCTCGCCCGATACGCATAATTGAATCTGGGATAATTGGCCGCCTTGCGAACAACGGCGTTGTGGTGATTGCGGCAGGCGGCGGCGGAATCCCGGTCGTCAGCGATGATAAGGGTCAGCTGACGGGAGTGGCTGCGGTCATCGACAAGGACCTCGCCTCCGCAATCCTCGCGGTGCAGATCGCTGCGGATCACCTGGTTATTTCCACAGCAGTCGAGAAGGTTTTTCTCGATTTTGGAAAGCCCAGCCAGCGTCCGATCGATTCGATGACGGTGGCCGAGGCGCGAAAAGCAATTGCAGAGGGGCAATTTGCCGCGGGTTCCATGTTGCCAAAGATCGAGGCATGCATCCATTTCGTCGAAGAGAGCGGAGGTCAGGCAGTCATCACCAGTCCGGCGTGCCTTTCGGCTGCGCTCGGCGGGCGGACGGGCACCCGTGTTACAGCGTAAGTGAATCTGTCGGGATTAACTTTCGGACAAGCCCCGGGCGCCGCTACTAAAAGGGAGATAATAAGTTACGGCGCCCCCCGCGCGATGATATGGTTTGCCCCATTTGACTTCCGGACGACGGCCGTTCCGTTGTCCAGCGTGGCCGTGATCGTCAGAAATTTGGGCCCTCTATTGAGGGATCCCGTTCGCCCGATAAGGGTTTCTGACAAGCTTCAGGTCGACGAATGACGCATATAGGCTCCAAAATGAAAGCCCTGAGATTCGATAGGTTTGGCAATCCGGATGTGCTCCGTATTGCGGAAATTGAAAAGCCGAGGTCTGACGGCGCGCTCGCCGTCATTGCCGTTCGGGCGGCGTCCATAAACCCGTCTGACGTGGGCAATGTGGCCGGCAGGTTTCCGGCGACCACCTTGCCCCGCACCCCGGGCCGGGATTATTCGGGGGTCGTGGTCGACGGACCTAAGGAGTGGATGGGCGTTGAAGTCTGGGGCTCCGGAGACGGGGGCTTCAAACGCGATGGCAGCCACGCGGAATTTATCGCGGTCCCCGTGGCGAGTCTCCGCCGCAAGCCGAGCATGCTGAGCCACGAACAGGCTTCGTCGGTCGGCGTGATATTCTCGGCCGCATGGTTGGGTGTCGTCGAATATGCGAAGCTCAAGCAGGGCGAGACCCTCGTCGTAGTTGGTGCGACCGGCGGCGTGGGTGGGGCTGCGGTGCAGATCGGAAGGCGGATCGGAGCCCGGGTAATCGGAATAGCCCGAACAGCCCCGGAGCCGAGGTCGTCCTCCGCCCGCGGCGCCGATCAGATCGTCACGCCGAAGGCGACAGAGGCGGCTGCCCTAATTCGGAAGCTGACTGACGGCCGCGGCGCGGACGTTGTGCTGAATGCGGTGGGCGGCCCAACGTTCGAGCCGGCGCTCGAAATGCTCGCCCATAGGGGGCGTATGTCGGTGCTGGCTTCGCCGGCCCAGCGCCGTCAGAGCTTCGACCTGCTGGATTTCTATCACAACGAAAGCCAGCTTTTCGGTGTCGATACGCTTGCACGCGACATGGTGGGTGCAGCCGAAGTTCTCGAGGCGCTGACTCCTGGCTTTGAGGACGGCACGTTTCTGCCGCCGGAAATTAGCGAAACGGTTTCTCTCGACCGGGCAGCTGCCGCCTATCGTGCCGTTGCTGGGGGCTCGCTCGGCCGAATCGTGCTTGTACCTCAGTTGGTCTGACGGGTTGGGTGCGTCAAAAAGGGCATGAGTGTTAGTTATTAATGGAGAATTATTTGCGAAAAATTCCCCTCGGGGGCTTTAACCAGGGGCATGCACCAATTGCCGCTCATGAAAAGAAATAATTCAAGTGGAGCCCATTTTGGGCGATAGGCTCCGGGTAGAGCCAGCATGTCGCACATTCACAACATAGGCGGATTTCAAGATTCCGTGGCCGAGTTCCGGGCCCGATTGGAACAGATGAGGGCCGCGAGGGATGCCAAAAGGGGCGGTTCGGCCAGGACCTTTGATTCCGCCATCCTAGCCTACGAAGACGGGGAGCAGCATCAGGAGCCCGAGAGAGAGGAGGAGGATCAGACTCCAGAGGAGCACGCGGATCCCGACGAGGATTTTGGCGTTTGGTACGTGTGACCGCAGAAGCGTCGGTAGGGCCGTTCGGTTTCCAAGGCGTTCTGGTTGCGTGTCCGAAGACCGGCAACGACGAGGGTCCTTCAAATGCGCTCCGCCATTACGGCCGCCATGGACGGCGCTGTTCGCGTGCCGCGGGATACCTAAGTCGCTCCGACAAATCTACGTCTCATTCCTCAAAAAAACGGCTTAGCGCGCGTGCAAGGTCGTCTCCCACAAACGGCTTGTTCAAAACGACGCAGCGTTTTATAGCGTCTCCTCCCGCACTTGCTAAATTCCTCCCATAACCGGTCATGATCACGATGGGTATCATCGAGCCGGAGGCCCGGATCTTTCGTGAAAGTTCGATCCCCGTCATGCGCGGCATCGTCAAGTCTGTGACGACCGCCCCGTATCGACTCGGTTCCGCGTCAAACGCAGATAGGGCTTCGGAGGAGTCGTTGAACACATTCACCCTGTATCCAAACAGCCTCAGGCGCTTGGCTGCGAAATCGGTCACGGTGATTTCGTCGTCAACCAGTAGTATCTCCTCGTCTGCGCCCCTGCGTATTTTGCCGGCGGGCGAGGCCTTTCTCGGAGATTCCTCGCTTAGGGGGAAGTAGAGGTCGAAGGTCGTGCCCTTTCCGGGCGCGCTGCGGACGCGCACGGCACCATTGTGGCCTGACAGGATTCCCTGAACGATTGCAAGGCCCAGCCCCGTTCCCTCACCCGGGCGTTTGGTGGTGAAGAAAGGGTCAAATATCCGGCTAAGCGTCGGTCGATCCATGCCGTGCCCCGTGTCTGCAATTGTGAGCTGCATGTACTCCCGGCCTTCCTCGAGCTCAGAGGCCTCGGCCGCTAGAGCCGTGCCAACGGTTGTTCGACAGGTGGAGACCTCCAGTCTGCCGGTCTGGTTCCTCATGGCATGGACAGCGTTTGTGCACAGGTTAAGCACGACCTGTTGAATCTGAGTGGAATCGGCCCGGACAATTCCGGATTCAAGTCTGCTTGTGATAGCAATCGTCGTCGGCGTGGAGGCCTGGACCAGCTTCATCGCCTCGCTGACCGGAATTGCTAGGTCTAGGGGTTCGAGCATTACGACGCTGCGGCGAGAGAACGTGAGTATCTGCGCCACCAGGTCTCGAGCGCGCAATCCCGCCACGTGAATCTGCTCCAGGTCGGCAAGCACCGGCGAGCCGTCCCCGGCGCCGAGGCGGGCTAACTCGCAGTATCCGATGATGCCGGTCAGGATGTTGTTGAAGTCATGGGCGATGCCACCGGCAAGCGTTCCGAGGCTCTCGAGCTTCTGGGATTGGAAGAGCTGGTCCTCAAGGCGGCGGCGGCGCTCCTGGTCCCCCAGCCACTCGGTTATGTCCTCCTCAAGCTGAATTTGGAGCGGGATGCCCCCGTCCGGCCCGTGGATCGGGGCAATCGTCGTCCGGACATGGAAAACACGACCGTCCTTTTTCCGGTTTGCGAGCTGACCGTGCCATGATTCGCCGCGCCCGACCGTGTTGCGGATTTCCTCGATCAGTTCAGGCGACACAAGCTCCGAACGAAGGAGGCGCGAATTTTTTCCCAACAGTTCGCCGAGCGTAAAACCGCTAAGCGAGGAGACATGGGGATTTGCAAAAACGATGGTGCCGTCGGGTTTAGTGATGAGGATCGAAACGGGGCTCTGTTCGACGGCCTGCGAGAGCATCCTAATATCCGCAACCTGGGCAGCTAGCTGGGCGTTGCTTTCGTTGAGCTCTTTGGTTCGCTGCTCGACGAGCCTTTCCAGGCGGGCGCTCTTGCGCCTCTGAAGGACGGTCGACAGCCAAACGGCCAGAACGATTGTCCCAAGTCCCGTGGCGAAATACGCGACATAGGCAAAGGTGGAGCGGAACCACGGCGGCAATACGGAAAAGGCGAGCGTCGCCTCGATGCCCGCCTGGTCACCGGCGTGCGGCCGCACCCTGAGGACGTAGTGCCCCTCCTTCAAGTGATTGAAGATGGCGGAGCCCGCGCCGCCGACCTGCACCCAGTCCGGATCGGCCCCGTCCAGTTTGACATCGAAAGTGACGGGTTCGGTATAAAGGTTTCCCGGCGCGACAAAGTACGCGATGATTGAATTGTCGGATGAGCTGAGGTTTGGAAGTCCCTGTTCGATCGCAAAAAGGGTTCGGTTGCTGGCGGAAAGGGTGACGTGGGTTATGACGGCCTTGAGCGGGGCGGGTTCGACCAGAGGAACCGACGGATCGTAACGCAAGAGGAGGCGCTCTCCGCGCATCCAAACAACGCCGCCGGATTCAAACGTGTAATAAAGGGGTTGGAATCCCGAGGGCATCCTGACCTCCAAATCGCGCCAAACGCCGGATTGGCTTTCGAGGACGTGTACTCCTCCGTTGGCGGTGATCCATAGATGTCCGGCCGGATCTATGCCGGGGCGCCCAACAATATCGTGGAGCCCGGGAAGCGTTCGGACGAAGGCCTGATCCAAGACAAACCGCCTATTTGCCTCGTCGAATCGAAGGATGCGGTCGGCGACATTGAATCTCGCTTTTCCATTAAGGACAAATACCTGCGCCCATCCGTCTGGGACCCCGTCCTTTTCGCCGAAAATCTCCACCGCCGGCCGGCCGTTTTCCACGCGCACGAGCCCGATGAGACCTGTTCCGAGTTCCATCCAGATCCTCCCCTCCGAGTCCTTGGAACCGAGGTAGGTGTTCTTGAGTTCGGGCACCGGGATGCGCTCCACCTCGATGCCGGAGGGTGTCGGACGCAACCAGCCCACCTCGCCGCGCGCCCCATACAGCCATCGGCCGCTATAGGAAACGGAATCCAGGACCCTCAGATTAATGACTCCGGGAGCGAACGGCACCCATCCCGCTTCAGTCAGGAAATAAGCATTGTTGCGTGTGCTTAAAATCGGCCTGGCCATATCGAAGGACCCCTCGTAAACGAACTCGTCGGGTGGGTTGACAGAATCGAGCCGGATTAACCGGGAATCTGAGTCGTATACCCCCTTGAGTATCTTGCCGTCCGCCACCAGCCAAAGGCGACCTTCTAGCCTGTAGGGATGCCCCGAAACCCTTGTGTCGAAGCCGATTAGGGATTCGTATGAGGAGACCCGCGACGGGTACTCGACCCGCAGCACCGAGCCTCTTGTCAATCCCCAGATCACCCCGCCAGGCGCCGGAATGAGCTTGGATATTCGGGACAGGCGAGTGTCCAATGTCGTCTCGACCGTCTGCAGAACCCGTCCGGAATGATCAAAGAAGGCGATCCCGAAGTTCTCGATCGCGGCCGCATAGGTGCCGTTCCCGGCGTCGCACAGGTCGTTGATTCGAATCGCACCGGAAAGGGTCCCCTTCGTCGCGAACGGGAGCAGGGTGTGCCCGTCGAACAGGCGAATACCGTGAGCCGACGTCCCCACCAGCATGGCGCGGTTCCCGAACGGGATGGCGCAGGTGATCGTGTTGTCCTGCGAAGGGCTTGTTGCGAACACCGGCTGGACCTTTCCGTCCGCGAAGCGGACGAGGCTTCCGGAGGAATTGTCGCTTACATAAACTGAGTCGTTAAAGCCGAAGATCCCGGCCAGATCATCGGCCTTCCCCACGAGACGCGGATCCTGGCCAGGACGCCAGGACACAAGGGCGCTGCTGCCACTGTACCAAATCCACTGCCCGCCAACAGCAGCGACCGCCCTTGGCGCTTGGCGGTTGGTGTCCAGCCCTCCGGGTTTGGTAACGGGGATCGGCTCCCACTGTCCCGCTTCGTCAAACCTGATTTCGGCGAAGCTCCCAGCGATCGCCACGTAGATCTTGCCGTCGGAGTCCACCGCGACGCCCGTTCCGGGGACAGTGCCGGTCTTCGGCTTTTGGCGAAACATCTGCCAGCGCACGCCGTCGCCGAGCACGATCTGGTGGGTGCAATATAAGAGTATGCGACCGTCTGGCATGAGATGCATGTCGGTCGCAGGCCGATCGAGTCCCAAGGTTTCGGCACCTAGCACGTTCAACGCGGGCGATCCTGACTCTAGAAACCCCGAAGGGGCGGATTTCAGCTGGGTCGGCTGCGCTCTCGTCTGGGAGACGATGCAGATCAGCAGCGCGCAGCAGGCTGTCTTCCAGCGCCGACTGGAATTGTGGCCCGCCAATCCGCATACCCGGCCAAGTGGATTGGTGGATAAAAGGGGTTTCACTTATATTGCGGCCTCGAATCTAAGACACCGATGAGAGAAAGCCTGTCTGATGCTTTCTTTCCTAGGCAGTCCTAGTAGGTAGATCCCATTCATCGGCACGGAAGGGCATTATCGCAGGGAATACTTGTGCCGACAACGGCAATCCACGAGAGAGCCGCGTGCGCGGGCCTAAAATGCTCGATTGCATCATCTAGACAACGGAACGGTATCTTAAATGCGGCCCTGGTTTGATCTGTTTATGGACCCTCTCTCGCGGTGTTCCGTCGAGCGTTGTTGCACGCGGCCCGGGTGATCTGTAGAACACCTTCCGATGAAACGCATCCTTTTGGTCGATGACGACGATCTATTCCGAAGAATGCTCGCGCTAATCTTGACCAAGTTGGGCTACGAGGTGAGGGAGGCGTGCAACGGCAAGGAGGCCATCAAATTGTTTGACGATTCCGCTCCTGATGTGGTGCTGACGGATCTCATCATGCCCGAGAAAGAGGGTCTGGAGACCATCGCGGAGATTCGGCAATCCCATCCGCATGTAAAAATCATCGCGATGTCGGGTGGCGGACGGGTCAGCGCCGTCGATCATCTACGGGTCGCCAAAGCAATGGGCGCGGACCAGATTTTGGCGAAGCCGTTCTCGAACGAGGCCGTTGCCGCGGCGTTGGAAATGGTATTGAATCCCTAGCCTCGCGGACCTGGAGACGCGGGGAACGCGTTGGGACCGGGTGCCCTATGGATGCGGCGACCCTTTACACCTGTTCGAGGCGCCCTGAACGCGAGCCGTCGTTGCAGACCTGAGGCCCTATTTAGGTGGCAATGCCGCAGCCGATGGCCTTGGACTCCTGTAACACGGTTTACCCAGAACATCCTCACGGAAAAAGATCGCGACAGACCGAGACGATAACGCCCTCTGGGCGCTCCAAGCGGGGGCGTCGCTCAAGCATCACGAGTAACGTAACACATTTCCGCGCATTTTCTTGCTTCCGAACTTAAGGCCGTTCGGATCGCCGCACAACGAAGCCCGGCCTCCAAAGGGCCCCTGGTTGAAAGCCTGCAATCAAAATGGCAGCGTACCCCCATTGAAGGGAACGAGCGCCGGTCGGTGTTATTCAGGGCGAACTCCAAAATCTTATGCGAAACATTAGAATACTTGCCCTCTGCATATTGGCCTCCCTCAGCCCGATCCTATTTGCCCAGATCGCACCCGCCGATTACGTGCCGCTCAAAATCAACCAGAACGTCGACGCAACGTATCCCCCGTCGATGATCATTGCCGGCGTAAAAAGCGGCGCGGCCAGCGTGGCCATCTCCGTGGACGACAGCGGAGCGCTGACAGATTATGTGGTGACCGCCTACACGCACCCTGCCTTTGCCGACGAGGCTGTGGCGGCGTTGAAGAAGTGGACGTTTGAACCGGCCCGGATACACGGAGCTCGGCGCAACGCAAAAGCCGATCTGACCTTCCACTTCGAATTGCACGGCGTGGCCGTGGTTTCAATGGATGTGATGTCGTACAATGAGCTTGTGCATTTCAAGATTGCGCAGAATTCGGATATCTACTCCGCGTGCTCACTCTCGCAGCTGGATAGGGCGCCCGATCCAAAGAAGCTCGTGAGCCCTGTCTATCCAAAGGAATTGGCGCGCAGCAGCGGAGGGGGACGTGTTCGCGTCGATTTCTTTATCGATTCTGAGGGGCACGTGCGAATACCGGCCGTCAGCGAAAAAGAGATCGAGGCAAATGCCGAGCTTGCCGCGGTTGCGGTGATGGCAGTCACACAATGGACGTTTTCGCCCCCCAAGTCGGGGGGAAAGCCGGTGCTCGTGATGGCCCATCAAGATTTTGACTTCAAGCCCGCCTCGTCATGAAAAGGGACGCGGCGCCTACAGAAGGAAGGGCGATGATCTCGCATGACTGCTGTCCCTGTCAGTCGGGGCAGGGCCAGCCTGGAGCGTTTGCACGCAGCAGCAGGTCGATGGGGTAACCCTTAATTTCCGTCATGAAAAGCCGCAGATTCACCAGTATGGCGGTGGCCGCTTCCCAGAATTCAGCCGATGGGAAAGGGTGGGCATTATCCGGCTTCGGCGCGATTTCGCTGAGCTTGCTCCTCGCCTGCGGGGCCGCAACGACGGCGGTCGCGCCAGCAAGCGGGGCCGAAGACGCAGATGCCGTTGCCATATCGGCGAAGGCAAGCAGCGACTATGTCCGCCATAGGCTTGCGGACGGTTCCTTCCGGCCCGAGACGTTCGCATTTGGCAAGGGCGGTGTCTTTAGGGGCACCGAAGGGGGCGCGAAGGACATGCTCGATTTCATCGATGTCGCCAACACCCTTGCGCGGCCGCTTGCGAACCGGGGATATCTTCCGGGAAAGGATCCCACAACTACCAAGCTCCTCGTCCTCGTATATTGGGGAACGACCCGAACGCCGGAAAATTCCACCAACTCGATCGCCGGCCAGAATCTGGAGGCAGCGAACAATGCTGCATTGGCAGCCAATCATCCGCAGCAGGCCCATTTCAACCCCAACGACAGCATGGCACCGCAGCAAATGGCGTTCACCGCGACGGCGGGCTACGCGATAAGGTCGCCCGAGCAGGTCGACCTGGACAATGCGGTGACGGGAGCGCTGGCCGCATCCGCTGCGGAGGACGAGCAGCGCCGACTGCTCGATGCTCAAAACGCAAGTTTGCTGGGGTACGATGCGTCATTAGCAGACACGGCGCAGACGCGAGGCACGGCTCTAGAATACCGACAAAGAGATCTGATCGATGAGCTCGAATACCGCCGCTATTTCGTCGTCCTGATGGCCTACGATTTCCAACTGCTGCGCAAGGAGAGAAAACACAAGCTGCTTTGGGAGACCCGTTTCAGTGTCCGCGAAAAAAACAACGACTTCAGCAAGCAGTTGGCGGGCATGGCGGAATGCTCTTCCCGGTACTTCGGGCAGAACAGCGGGAAACTCATCCACTCGACGCTTCCCGAAGGCCACGTGGAAATCGGTCCATTCAAGACGCTTGCGAGCGACCAGCGCAACTGAGCCCGATCAACTCGGCTTTTCGGCCAGGATCGTGCTGACGAAAGGGGCAGTTCTTGCGCCTTCTGGAGGAGCAAGGTAACCTGCCAAAGCTCCGGGTCACTCAGGCTATCAGCGAAACCCGGCATGCCGGTCAATCGAATGCCATTCCTTGCTTTCCAATCGGTTTCTCCCACCGAATCATCGGTCACTCCCACCTTGTCCAACCGAACGAGGGGCGGGGGCTTCGGAAACATCCCCAATGCGATTTACACGCGGATTTCTACGGATCTTCCGTTTGGACCCGCATTCGCGCGAGCGATGGATCTAGCCGTGCCCGGATCTTGTCGGAACTTCTCTTGCTCAAGCGATGTCGCCGTTTGGGGAACGCGATCGCAATGTCTCCTTCTTCCGATAATTCATGGGCAATAGGTTGATGGTCGTTGGAGGCGGGATCGGCGGAATGACAGCGGCGCTCGCGCTGGACCGTGCGGGCATAGATGTCGCAGTTTACGAGCGGGCGCCGGCGTTTGCAGAGGTGGGTGCGGGATTGAGCCTTTGGCCAAACGCTACGAGGGTCCTGCAGTCATTGGGCGTGCTAGAAGCCGTGGTCGAACGCGGCGAGCCGGTCGTCCAGTTCAACCTGCTTAAGCCCGACGGAAACCCGATCTTCGCAATGCCAATGACAGGGTTCTCCACTCCGACCGTTTGCGTCCACCGCGCAGACCTGCATTGGATGCTGCGTAGCCGCCTGCCGGGTGAATGCCTGAGGCCGAACCACCGACTTGTGGGATTTTCGCAAGATGCGAAGAGCGTGAGCGCGAGGTTCTCGAGCGGGCTGGAGGTGGATGCCGATGGCCTCATTGCTTCTGACGGGATTAACTCGACCGTTAGATCCCAGATCCACGGTGCGTCAGAACCGATATACAGGGGCTATTGTATCTGGCGGGGAATCGCACCCGAGATCCCGGGGGCCATCAAGGGGCACATAAGCGAAACCTGGGGATCCGGACGGCGTTTCGGGATTCTGCCCATGGGGCACGGGCGCGTGTGCTGGTACGCGACACTCAATGGTCCGCCGTCGAGAGCGGACGCGCCTGGGGGGCGGAAATCCGAGGTGCATGCCCTGTTCAAGGACTGGCACAGACCGATTCCGGCGTTGATCGAGGCGACTGAACCCGCCGACCTGATCAAGAATGACGCTCGCGATCGGAAGGCGCTCAGGAATTGGGGGAACGGCCGCGTCACTTTGCTGGGCGATGCAGCGCACCCCGTCACGCCGAATATCGGCCAAGGGGCTTGCATGGCGATTGAGGATGCGGCCTGTCTCGCAAAATGTCTTGTCGCTTCCTCCGGGATCGCTTCAGCGCTTCGCACCTATGAAGCCTTGCGAGGCCCGAGAACGGAATATGTCGCCCGGCAATCCCGCCGAATTGGGGCGATTGGACAATGGGAGAATCCATGGATGGTGATGGGCCGTGACGTTGTAACCCGTCTGGTGCTCGCTCATGCGCGGGCCGTACAACTCAACAGAATCTATGCCTACGAAGTTTAGGCCTCCGTCAGGGGCTCCAGGGAGCGCGCCCGACTGGAGGCCGGGCCCGAGAAGTCAGGCGGACATACTCTCGCCGGAGGTAGCCCTTTCATCTTTGTGCAAGGAACGAGCACTATTGCCGGCGGCTATAGCGGGATCCCAATGGGCATGAATTCGCCAGTTCCGCTCGTCTGCCCCATCTGTTCCGAAACTCTCCAGCGTTCCGGGCATTCGTACACATGCCCGAAGCGGCATAACTTCGATCTATCAAAAGAGGGTTATTTGAGCCTTCTTCATGGGCGGAACAACTATCAGCAAATCGGTGACGATAAGCGAATGGTTCAGGCGCGGGTTCGTGTACATAGGCTGCCTTCGTTCCTGGAGCTGGCGGAGGCCATAGCGGCCCATTGTCCCCAGCTTAATGGCAGGGATAGCATTTTGGACATTGGCTGCGGTGATGGATTCTTTCTGAGTCAGGTCACGCAAGCCCCGAAGGCTCGATGTCTTGGTATCGGAGTGGATGTCTCGAAGGGTGCCTTGGCCAGGGCAGCAAGGAGTTACCCGAATCTTTTTTTTGTCCGGACGGATGCGTTGCACAGCCGATTACCATTCGAGGATTCGTCGTTCGGACTGGTGTTGAGCATCTTCGCGCCGCGGCCGATTGACGAGATTCGGCGAGTTCTGAGGGCCGACGGCCTTTGGATGATGGTGACTGCAAACCAGGACCATCTGGGGGAAGTCCGGCGTTTTCTTCCACTGGCCGCGATTGGGTCGGGGAAACTTGATGCACCGATGAGCAGTTCGTACTCGATCAGCAGCAGCAGCGCATTCAGATGCGAGCTTCAGGTTGCTCATCAGGACCTTGTCGCGCTCATCGAAATGTCCCCCTCCATTTTTCGTTTGAGAAGGGAATATGGCGACAAATGGAGCGAGCGTGTCCCTCAAGAGTTAAGGGTCACTTTTTCCTTTAGCATCACGCTTCTGGGCAAGGACGCTGATCGAGAGGGGAGTGGGAAGGCGATGACATGAGCCCACGGTAGGCCGTGCGAGCCCGCTTCCGTCCGACGGTCCCTCAAGAAGGTGAACGTGACTTCTCGAATCCACGCGGCTCGTTAATCGATTGAAGCCCGTCAAATTGCGGTGGTCCATGAACGATATCTGGGACGGGAATCTAGAGCTTGCGGTGTTTCGAAAGCGCCAACTTGAACAGCTTATTCTGCCGGGAGAACAAACCTCGTCCGTGTCGGTGTTGCCGCGATAAGTTTTGCAGCGCCGCTATTTCGGGGCCGTCCTTGGCGTTCTGGGGATGAACGAAAACCTTTATCCTTGGTGAAGGTATCTTCAGTTTGCGCATAATAGAGACTGCTTTTCAAGAAGCAGCGGATTGTATTTGAATGTAGCTCTGCGGAACTTTCACTTCGCCATACCCTTCAACTCCCTTCCTCTATGAGACTGCTTCGGCTTTACGATTACCCCAGTTGGCTCTTTGCCGTCATCGTGATTGGAATGTTTGTCTTGTTCGCGTTGACCGGCCAAGTCGTGGTCCGGCGCCTTCTGCCCCGTTGGTTTGGAGGCAAGGACTACAATGAAATTGTGGGTGAATTCCTTTCGGCGTCCGGTGTGTTTTTCGGCATTACGCTTGGCCTGCTGTCCGTAAGTGCGTGGGAGAATTTTACGGCGGTCGAAAACGCGGTCGCGCAAGAGGCGACCGATATAGGCGTGTGCTACCGCGCCTTTGATAACTACCCCGAGCCACACCGCACGGTTTTGACCGATCAGCTGCGCGTTTACACTCGCAGCGAAATTGACCTGGCCTGGCCGAAGCAGCGGGAGGGCATCACCCCGGGCGCGGAGGGCAATAAGCAGCTCGATCAACTTCAACGGGACCTAACTCACTTTGAGCCCCGCACTGAAGCGGAGAAGGCGCTGCACAGCGAGAGCCTCCGCCTGTTTAGCAAGATGCTTGAGTCCCGACGCACACGACTTTCCAGCGTTTCCACCCAACTTCCCGCGATCGTGTGGAGTGTGGTCATCGCCGGCTCCATGCTGAACCTGTCCTTCATGTGGTTGTTCGTCATCGAGAAAAAGAGACTGCATGATCTTCTCACCACCATTCTGGCTGCCTTGCTTGGTCTTTTGGTCTTTCTGCTCGCGGCAATGGATCGGCCGTTTCAAGGCGAGTACAGTGTGGGGCCCGATGCTTTCGAGTTGGTCTACAACCAGCTGATGATAAAGTGAGATAGATTGCGAATCCATCGTCTTTGATTGGGGGAAACTCCTTGATTAGTGACTGCAGGGGCGGGATTTGAACGAGCGGCCTTCAGGTTATGAGCCTGGCGATTGCCTTTCGACAAAAGGGTGCCGACTGAGTAATTTGCCGAGCAGAGGCGATTGACATATCATACTGTATAACTACCATAAAGGTATGTCAGCAACTACCATTAAACTAGAGGCCGACTTGGTGAAAAAAGTCGTGGCCTTGAAACCGAAGGATGAAAGCATCTCCGCTTTTGTGCGTGAGTTGATTGAGAAGGAGCACCGGGCCCGGGAAAACAGGGCATCAGCGGAAGTCTATCAGCAGTTCTTGGAGGATAACCCTGACGAGCGGGCCGCGATGGAGGTTTGGGAATCGGCTCCCTTGGTCGACGAAATTGAGCCAAAGAGGCCATGAAGCGTGGCACAGTAGTGTGGGTGGATTTGAGTGACGCGTCCCAGCCGGAAATGGGCAAGGTGCGACCGGGTATTGTCGTATCGGGCACAGCACACAACGAGGTGCTCAACACCCTTGTCGTCATACCCACGTCCACGGTTGCCCCCGAAATTCTTCCGCTTCGAATGTCGGTCGGTACCTTTGGCGGCAAGGAAAGCTATGCAGTCATTCCCGGAATCCGCCAGGTCAGGAAGGGCCGCTTGCGCGGAGTTATCGGGCAACTCTCGCGCGAGCACCTTTCGGAGCTGGATGATTGTCTGGAAGCATACCTCCACTGATAAATTAAGAGTGGCAACAAAAAGGCCCTTGGAGTGGATCCAAGGGCCTCAAATTGGGTGCGGGGGCTGGATTTGAACCCGCGACCTTCAGGCTATGAGCCCAATGATGCCCTATCCACATGTTATCCTCCATCAGGTGCGACGGACAGGGACGAAGTCAATATGGGCAGTGTTTGGACAGTATTGCTTGGCCCGAATCCGCTCCAGCTGGCCTTTGCGATTGAGAATCTTTGGGCACCGCTGGTTTTGTTAGGTAACTGTGGCCGTTAAATACGCTTAGCTTGCTCCGGATGCAGTCTGCTTTTTCGGCAAATTCTCCTTCGTCGCGGGTCCTACTATCCGCCTCTTGACGGCCCAGTATCAACGGTATTAATTTAATACCATGCCTGTACTTAGCTTCAAGGTCGACAACCAGTCCGCGAACCAAATCCGGGCAAGAGCTCGTGCTGCGAAGTCATCGGTTTCTGCGTATCTTCGCAAGGCGGCGCTCGGTGCAGATGCTAAGAAGGCGGTCAAAGTAACTCGCAGGAGTCATCCTGTATCTGGGTTGCCGTTCAACGCGTCGTCATCCGATAGGCACGTAACTGACGCAGAAATCCGCGCAGCGCTTGCGGACTTTCCGTGAGATATCTTCTGGACGTCAACGCTCTGCTCGCATGGGAGCACGGAAGTTCGCCCCACCATGGGACGTTCCACGCCTGGGCCAAAGTGGTGGGAAGTGAGAATCTCTGGACCTGCGCGCTTTGCGAATTGGGATTCTTGAGGGTATCGATGCAGGTGTTTGGCTATAGCCTTCATCAAGCCACTGGGGCCTTGAAAGTGATGAAGCAAAGCGCAGGGGGTTTTGTCGGAGTCGCGCCTTCTCCGCAGCTTCCGGCCTGGTCCGTAAACGCATCAAGGACATCGGACGGTTACCTCGCTCAAATCGCGCGAGAAAACGATATGCGGTTGGCAACTTTTGACGCTTGCATCAAAGATGCCGTCGCAGAACTGATTGGATCCAAAGCATAGGAAATGTTGGTGATCTGATTGCGAAGAGGTTTCCGCCCTCCATTAAATCCTAAGTCACTCAAACCAAAGGCCTCAAATTGGGTGAAGGGGCTGGATTTGAACCAGCGACCTTCAGGTTATGAGCCTAGCTTAATCTTAGGTATCGTAAATGAGTCCGAACCGAATTCCGGTTTCATTGGCGGGCAGACCGCCGGGCGGGTTGGCCAGGTGATGTTTGAGTGCGCGTATATTGAGCAGTCGAATAAAACCTTGATTATCACTCATACTTCGTAATAACACAAAACTGTGATATTACGAAGTACATTAATTGAAGTGCTCAAGGATCAGCGTCCGCTCCACGTTCCCGGCCACGAAATCTCCCGGGAAGTCACGGGCCGTTTGCCGAAGGCCGATTCCCATCACGTGTTGGTCTTAACCGGAGTGCGCAGGTGCGGGAAAAGTGTTCTTCAATCTCAACTCATGCGCTCATCTGTTGGCTCCCTCTACCTCAACATTGAGGATACGCGCCTCTACGGCCTGTCCCCCGAGGATTTTCCTGCCTTGCTTGATGTGATAGGGGATCTGGCGGGCAATCAGGCAGTCTTCCTGGACGAGATCCAAGAACTGGTGGAGTGGCCTAGACTTGTTCGGTCGCTGTTAGACCGCGGCCACGTACTCTGTGTGACTGGCTCAAATGCTTCCCTGCTCAGCCGAGAAGTAGGCTCCAAACTAACGGGAAGGCACAGGTCCTTTGAGGTGTTCCCGTTTTCCTATTTGGAGTTTCTCGAGTTCTCATCTGGAAGAAGGTGCGCAGATTCCCTCGTTGAACATCTCGACCACGGCGGTTTCCCGGGGTACCTGCGCGAGCGCGATCCGCAGTTACTTCAACTGCTCCTCAGGGACGTCGTGGAAAGGGATATAGCGCAACGCCACCATCTCCGGGAAGCCCGGCACGTCATGAATATCGTATTGTTTCTGTTCGCGAATACCGGCCAGCCCCTTTCGTTCCAAAGCCTCACGAAGGCACTCGCGATCCCGACCGTCCACCAGACATCCCGATATATCGAATATCTTCAGGATGCTTACCTCATCTTTGCGGTTCCGAAGTTTAGCACGTCGTTCAAAAAACGTGTGGTGGCTCCAAACAAATATTATGCCATCGATAACGGTCTCCGTAGGGTTAACTCGCCAAACCTGACTCCAGATGTTGGGCATCGCCTCGAAAACGCAGTCTTCCTGTCACTAAGGGAGCAATCTATTACTCCCTGCTACGCTGGGGAAAAGGACCTTTGGGAATGTGATTTTATTACCGACAATCTGGCCATCCAAGTCTGTGCGAACCTAACTCCTTTCAATCGAGAAAGGGAGTTGGAGGGTGTGGCGCGCGCGTGCGACCTCCCTGGCAAGCGGAGAGGAATCATCGTTACAATTGACCAGAGGGATTCGCTCACGATCAATGGGTTGAAGGTCGAAGTTGTGCCCGCATGGGAGTGGTTGGGGGCTCCGTTGTAAAGCTTGGCGCTGAACGGAAGGATCGGAGAACAAAAGGCCCTTGGAGTTGATCCAAGGGCCTCAAATTGGGTGCAGGGGCTGGATTTGAACCAGCGACCTTCAGGTTATGAGCCTAATGGTTCCCTCTCAGAAACTTAACTTCACTCTGATGGTACGGACAGGGACGGACTGGGACGGACAGGGACGGGGTCTAATTGGACAGTGTTTGGACAGTAAGATTCCGCACATATCTGGCGGCGTTATTGTTCGGGATAGAGATTCTTTGCCGGAGTTTCTAGATGCTGCGCAGCTGCTCATCCACGAGGGCTTCGTTGTGTGAACGTTTCTGGAGCCTGACCCTTGCGGTGAATAGCTGCCATAATCACCGCATATTATGCGGCGAATAACATTTACAACCCCCGCAAACTCTGCGGTGATTAAGGCATGCGCTACATCCATCAGCATCCGGACTGGCCGCACTTCACTTGGCGCGAAGCCGGCCTGCTGCCAGTGTTGCCGAAACTCCGGCATCGCCAAGGCCGGCTGATTGGCAAGATGGAAGGCTTGGGCTTCCGCTTCCGCAACGAAGCGAGCCTGGAGAACCTTACCTCAGAGGTAATCAAGTCCAGCGCCATCGAGGGCACGGTCTTCGATCCGACCTCGGTCCGCTCCTCCATCGCGCGACGCATGGGCCTGCCTAGCGACGGCAAAACCCATTCCAGCCACGACGTCGAAGGCGCCGTCGAGATGATGCTAGATGCTACGCAGAAATACGCTGATCCGCTTACCGTCGATCGCCTCCTCAGCTGGCAGTCCTCACTTTTCCCAGCCGGCCGCAGTGGCATTCACCGCGTGCTCGTCGGCCAGTGGCGCAACTCTGAGATGGACCCAATGCAAGTTGTCTCTGGTCCATTGAGCCGCAACCCCATCCGCAAAAAGCATATTCATTTTGAAGCTCCGACCGCGGACCGCTTGTCGCACGAGGTGCAGGCTTTCCTGCAATGGTTCGAAAGCAAGGATGCCACCGATCCGATACTCCGCGCCGCCATCGCACACCTCTGGTTCGTCACGATCCACCCCTTCGAGGACGGTAACGGCCGTGTTAGCCGCGCCATCGCCGATATGGCGCTGGCTCGCGCCGACGGTTCGGCGCTCCGCTTCTACACCATGTCCACGCAGATTGAGGCCGAGAAAAACCAATACTACGACAACCTAGAGAGGGCACAGAGAGGCGGCATGGACATCACACTTTGGCTCATCTGGTTCTTCGAGTGCCTCGACCGCGCACTCATCCGCGCCGACGAGTCCCTTGCGGGTATCCTCCAAAAGTCCGCCACGTGGGAGCGGATCAACGCCGGAGTTCAGGTCAGCGACCGGCAACGTCTCGTCTTGAACGCACTTCTCGACCGTAACGAGCGGGAGATTTCCACATCTAAATACGCCAAGCTCGCCCGTTGCTCCTTGGACACGGCCCTACGCGATATTAAATTGCTTGTCGACATCGGTGTCTTCGTCGCCGCCGAAGGCGGTGGCCGTAGCACCAAGTATCAATTGAAGGCTAGCTAGAAAAATCCGGCGGGGATGATAATGGTGGCCCACCGAATACCATCCGGCCGCAGACGGATGACAGCTTATGAATCCCCAGCTATGGGTGGGGAGGTGTAATTGTCGTCAGCGGGGAGGCACCAAGCCGGAGATGCAACCAGGAAGATTGGCGACGAGCGTTATCCGAACCTCCAGGTGACAGCCTGAAGGCTGCGCTCTGAAGCCCGAAAAAAACTACGTCACGGATTTCACGAAGTCTCTCGAAGCTACCTCGGGTTTCGTTTCGACCGCATGGCATCGCTAGCTTTCCCAACCCCATCAAAACAAGAAACCTCCAGAATCTTCTGGAGGTTTCAAATTGGGTGCAGGGGCTGGATTTGAACCAGCGACCTTCAGGTTATGAGCCTAATGATTCCCTCTCAACATTTTAAATTCTCTCTGGTGTGACGGACAGGGACGGGGACAAAATGGACAGCGAATGGACAGTAGGATTCTGCCCATATACGGCGCCGTTACCTTTCGGGATTGAGGTCCTTTGCCGAGCTCGCCAGACGAATTATTACCAGATCGAACCCCGATCGATCCCCCAAGCTCTCGTGTGCTTCAACTCATGCTTCGCTCTTTGTTCTTCCGAATGAAGCATCGAGCTCATCGAGGATAGCTAGCGCACGTGCTGGCGAACCCTTGGAAGCCAACGCACGAAACCGAAGCTCGGCATCAAACTGTGCCAAGCCGATGGTCGAGAATTCCTCCATGAGCTTGTTAACACTGATGCCTCGATACTTGGCGAGCTGCCTCAGGCGCTCATGCCGGTCGTTTGGAACGCGAATCGTCATTGTTGCCATGTTATGCCACCTTTCTAATGAATTGGATTGGAGTTAAGATTTCGACTTCTGGAAACCGCAATTCTGCGCGTTTGAAGTCTCGGATATTTTGAGTGACGATCCCCATCGCGCCTCCTGCGACAGCCAGCTCGAAGACGTGATTGTCTCCTTCATCCGGAAGATTGGGGCGCCACAGATAGCTCACATTTACCCATTCGCACACGTTAGCGAAGCCGGCCAAAAGCTCTGTCCGCTTACTCGGGTTCAACGGGCACATTGTGAAGAGGGATCGTCTCGACAATACGGACTCATATTCGCTGAACAATTTATCCCCCATCAGAGGTTGGCAGCGCCGTTGAAGGCAGAGGCGTATCACTTGACTGCTTGGTCCACCGCTCGCACGGATAAGTGCCGCCACAAATACGCTAGTGTCCAGGACGATTCGATTCACTTGCAGATGATAGCATATATGCTATCACGATCAAGTGCATTTATGGCCTGAACTGCGCGCAACAATTTTGCCGCTGAGATGCACCATGTCGCATAAGAAGGCGTCTGCGCCTCTTATCGCTCCCGATTCCCGTAACTCGATCAACAAAAAGGCCCTTGGAATGTATCCAAGGGCCTCAAATTGGGTGCAGGGGCTGGATTTGAACCAGCGACCTTCAGGTTATGAGCCCGATGTAAGAGTGCTCAAAAACAACGGGTTAAGGGGTGTTTTAGCAAACTACGTGGGAAACTACGGGATCGGGCTATTTTCTGGGCCGCGATAGCTCCGAATCACGTTTTTCAAGGCTGGGTCTCCCATACTTGAATTGTGCCACTTGAGCTTCAACTAAAACGGTCAAGGTATTGGTATGGTCGCCTGGAGGTGAACGGGAAGCCCCGGTTCTTTCCTCTAAGGGTTCCCGTTGAGGGCCATCCCCCGAGGAGTCTCCGCGAGGAGGGCGATCCAGCCTTTGAACGTTCCCGGGCGAAGGCCCAGGCCAAGCTTGATCGCATAGGGGAGCAGATGCGCGAGCGGGCCACCAAAGAGGAGCTGGCGCAAAGGGTGCTCGAGGCACGCACGGGTTCACGCCTTGGCTCAATCGCGCTGAAGGATATGGCAGAGAATTGGGTGAAGCTGAGGCGCAAGCGCATCCCGGCCGTTCGCTACGTAAAGGAGTGCGTCTCTAAAATCGACTCGTTCGTAAAATTCATAGGGATTTTGTCGCCGGCAACGTCGGAAATGAGCCTGGTGAGCAAGGCAATGGCGAGGGCCTTCATGGCCCAAGAACAGGCCAAAGGGATAACTGGGAAAACCTATAACGACGTTCTCGTTCTTCTCCGCTCATGTTTCCACCGCCTAAAGGAGGAAGCGGGTATCGCCGAAAACCCCTTTAACCAGATCCCGACCATGGAAACCGACACGATCAGTCGAATCCCGTTTAACGAAGAGGAGCTCGAACTGATCCTGGAAAAGGCCGCTCAGGACAAGTTCATCTACCCGTTAATTGCAGCCGCGGCATGTACGGCGATGCGCCTAGGCGACTGTGCCCAACTCGATTGGAAGACGGTCGACCTCGCCAATGGCTTCATCGATGTCAAAACGACAAAAACAGGGGCGTTGGTGGCCATCCCGATCTTCGCACCACTGGCGAATGCCCTGGAGGGTTTAACTCCTCTAAAGGAGGGATTCGTTTTCCCCGACCTCGCCAAGAAGTACAGTATCAGTCCCGACAGCCTAACGGACCATGTTCGCTCCATATTCCGTGATGCGGGCATTGGGGACCCAATTGAGGGCGCAAAGTCAGGACATCGTGACTTTCAGGTCGCGAGAGCAGAGGGCAAGGGTCTGCGGCATGCTTCCGTGCGCGACATACCATCGTTCCGGACCACATGGGTAACATTGGCTCTGAATGCCGGTGTGCCGCTGGAATTGGTCACCAAGATCACCGGGCACAAGACCGTCGAGGTTGTGTTAACGAAATACCACCAACCTGGTAGAAACGATTTTCGACGCGTTCTTCAGGCAAAGTTGCCTCGTGTCCTCACCGGAGCCGGTGACCCTTTCGATGCGTCTAAGGACTCGTTGCTGGCGAGGCTTGCGAAGATGGATGATCTCACCTGGCGCGGCATTCGTGATGAATTAGTGAGTGAGCTGGGGCGTCATTCGTAGCCTATTGGCAATTCTCGGATGCACAGTTTAGCGATCACCAAGAGCACCGCAAATGGAGCACTTATGAGACCCGTAAGTTGGGCCTGATACACGGATTTACGTAATCCTCGGGATTGCTGTTGGCCTTGGAAATTGTTTCGCTCAGGTGGTGCAACCCCAACCACCGACTGCTTCATGGGCACCGCGCGGTTTCAGATGTGAATTGCCTAGAATACACAGCGGCTCGGAAGTACTGAGATTGGCTCGATTCTGTGGACACGGGACATCCGCGTAAAGGGTGAGCGTGTTTGGTCGCTTCCGAGGACAGGAGCCACAAGGCTTGCCGCAGGAAGCGACCAAACCGCGCTGGACTCGGAGTCCGCCAGTTTGGGTGGCGCCAAAGGACGCAATGAACCCAACCGATCGAGAAGGATCCGGGGCGACGCCCCGGCGCAGTTACGACGAGACCTACAAGCGCCACGCCGTGGAGCTTACGATGCAGAGGGAGCGCACGGTGAAGGCCGTGGCGAAGGAACTGGGGCTGCCGGCATGGCAGCTCTACGACTGGCGCAAGCAATATGCGCGCAAGGCGGGTGGCCTCGGGCCTGAGCCGGAGACGCTCGAGGACGCGCAGAAGGAGATCGTGCGTCTGCGCGCCGAGGTGGTGCGAATGCGAGAGCGGGAGACGGTACTAAAAAAATCCCTGGGCATACTCTCCGAAGCCCCCGAGAGCGGTATGCCCAGATTGAGGCGATGAGGGGTCGGTATCCGGTACGCATGCTGTGCGAGCTCTTCGAGGTGGCGCCAAGCGGCTATTATCGCTGGAAGCAACGAGGGCCGAGCTCCCGGCGTCGACACGACGCCGTCCTCGCCAAGCAGATTGCGGCCTTCCACCGGGCGAGCCGCGGGGCCTATGGGGCGCCGCGAATCGTCGCGGACCTTAAGGAGGCAGGCATACGCACGAGCCAACGCCGCTGCGCCCGGCTTATGCGCGAACAGGACCTTCGCGGGCGCAAGAAGCACAGCCGGCGGCCGCGCACCACAGACAGCCGCCACGAGAAGCCCGTTGCGGCAAACCTCGTGGCGCTGATGCCCGAGCCGACCGGGCCCAACCAGTGCTGGCTGACGGACATCACCTATCTCGAGACGGCCGAAGGCTGGCTGTACCTGGCTGCGATCCTCGACAAGTGGAGCCGCAAGATCGTGGGCTGGGCCTGCGCGCCGACCCTGCACGCCAGCCTGGTCCTTGCGGCCCTGCACGTGGCCCTGAAACGGCGCCGGCCGCCAGCCGGCCTCGTCCACCACTCGGATCGGGGCAGCCAGTACGTCGACGAGGATTACATCAAGGCCCTGACCCAGGCCGGTATCGAGCGGAGCATGAGCCGGGCCGGCAACTGCTTCGACAATGCAGCGATGGAATCCTTCTGGAGCTCGCTAAAGACCGAGACCGGCCTTGACCGGCTCGTCCCGCAAAGCAGAAAAGATGCAGAGCTTGCCGTCTTCGATTACATCGAGACGTTTTACAACCCGACGAGGCGCCACAGCTCGCTCGGTCAGATCTCCCCTGTGGCCTTCGAAAACCAACAAAAACAAAACGATAATATAGCTGCCTAATTGGTGTCTACTTTATCGAGCCAAGCCCTTACCGCGCGTTCGATGCTAGGCTTCTCCCATAAACTGCGCGTCGTTTACCTGCCATTTCTGCTGATCGCTGTCGGCTGTCTGGTAGGATACTCATTTCTGAATTGGCTCCTGCTCATTAAAGCAGAGCTCTTTGCTTTGGACGAGGAGGTAGTGAATTTCTGGGCTCCGTTCATTCTGCCGTGGATTCCAATTCTTCTTTGGCTGAACCCCCGCTTAAAGGCACTACGTCTTTCCGGAGGCAACGGCCGCCTTCCCGATCTTTATCGTTTTATCGCGGCCTTCGCCATCGCGGCCCCTATGGTTGTTTGCCAACTCTATCTACAAACCGCGGCCGGGGATCTCACCAACCTCGCTGAGGTCCATGAAATTGATAAGGCGCCGAAGACAAAGTACTACACGATTCGTGACATCTTCTTTGACCGGGCGAACGCTTCATCGGGAACCAGCATAAGCTATGCGGGAAAACATAATGAGTACTTGGTTATGTACGTGTTTCTTGCGTGCCCGCTTGACGACTTGCGAGGCACCCGCACGCAAACTAGTCACTTCTTTCTTGGCACAACCTATAGGAATCAAACGAGCAGCCACATCACTGAAAGCCAGCGGGAGGAGGAATTTCGCACATTCGTCAGATCCTCAATTGACGACTATAACAGATTGGATCTTAGGAAGTTCACGTACCTTGAGAGAGTGGGGGTAAGTGATGAAGGACGAGGGCTGGGAGCCGCTGCGCAACGGAACAGCCGAATTGTCCCGGATGCGCCGGTCACGATCCTGAAGGCGCATCAAGATGTTTTTGAAGACCGGAACGGAAACAAGCTTGCATGGGTTTTTGGCAGCTTTGCCATCGGCTCCGTTGTTTGGCTTCTGATGGTCGCGGCTGCGCCTATCGACCAAACGGTGATGAATCGACTACTAAGGGGGGAACGGCCCGACGACAAACCGGCATTCCCTGCTTACAAATTCCTGATCCCGAATCGAAGTCTTTTTGTTACTCCACTTCTCTTCGATCTGAATGTTCTCGTCTTTGTCGGCATGGTATTCGCCGGCCTCGGGTTCATGTCATTTGGCACTCGCGATCTCTTGGCGCTGGGTGCCAATTTTGCACCCGCCGTTTCGGACGGGCAAATCTGGCGGCTTGTAACAAGCATGTTCATCCATGGTGGGATGATCCATCTTGTCGGTAATCTTTTTGCGCTATTTTTGGCTGGCGCCTTGCTCGAACCTGTTTTCGGTCCGTCTCGCTTCGCCGCCTGCTACATCGTCAGTGGCATCGGGGGCGGCATTGCCAGCATTAATTGGCATCCTGCGACCGTGAGCGTTGGCGCGTCTGGAGCCATTTTCGGACTGCTGGGAGCCATCATCGGTTTCTCAATTATGAATAAGTCGAAGGCCTCGTTTGCGAAGAAGCATGTACTTGGCCTCGTGCTCTATCTCTTGGGTTACAATTTACTCCTCGGCATACTTTCGGCAGCAACGGACAATGCCGACCATCTAGGGGGATTGGTCTGCGGCATTCTCTTTGGTCTGTTCTTTAATTTCTACCCTAATTTCTTGCCCAAGAAACGTCCCGAACCACACGGAATTGTTTAGGCAAATAGGATTTTGGGGACATGCGCTTCCCGCATCCGGATACTAGTTATCCGAGCATTGTCGTACAAGTGTGCTGAGTTCGGCTATCCTTTGCGTGATCGCGAAATGGTAGCCTGCATTACCACGAGGTAGACTGCTCTGAGCTTTAAGTGCTTCGGCGTCGTCATGTTTGTATGCCTCTATCTCCTTAGAGAAGTCGGCCAAGAACGCAGCGTCATGTCCAGCGTGGAGCAAACGCTTTGCGCATTCCACCTCAAGGTCATCACGGTATAGTCGGCCGGAGAGGCCAAGGGGTCTGTCGGAGTTTGCACGCAAATAGACTCCCCAGAGCGCCGGATCAAGTCCGTCCCAATCAAACGCGGATAGAGCAAGCACAAGGGCCTGTTGATCGCGGTAGGTCACGATCGCGCTGTTTCTCTTTTCAGCTTTTGCTACACCACCGAAGAATCGAGCGTACAACTCCTTCGATACAAGCTGCTCATTCCGATGGAATTCATCCTGACGATTCGCAAGGTCGCCCAATGCCAGTCTTAACCCTTCTCGATATTTGGGCCCGTTTGTCCGGGCAAATTGCTGGAAGATCCTCGTTTGCTCATCTCTCCCCGCAGGAATGAGCTGATCAACGGCAAATTCATATATTCCCGCATCGTCGTAGACCTCGCGTTTCAAAAGCATGTCAACCATCCGGCCACCTGTTGACGGATAATAGAACAGTAACGGACCGACAGCTTGGTCGGCTTCCAACGACAATCGATGCTGTTCCCGTGTGAGACCCGCCCAATCAGATCTCACGGCCTGAGCTAGCGATGGCCGTTGAACGGGCGAATTTACCACTAGACACATCGTTGGCTGGTAGCGGACGGCCAGGAGATTACGGCTAACGATCTGCCCGACTGCGACGTAACAAAGGTCACCGACTCTTAAAGTGTAGTTCGAAAACTGTTCAGTCCCGAATGAAGCTGCGAACGGCCTGTCGACATTGGGGTGCTGGTGGTCCTTGTCACGCGGGTCGTATTCGGCGGCAAACCATTTCCCCATGAAGTTGCTTCCGACGGTGATTTTTGTCGGTCGTCCGTCCGACAAATGCTCCAAAAGATCGGGAATCGCATCTACGCCCCTACAAACCAGCTCCGTCATAACCGGGGAAACTGTGGGTGCCTTTGACCCAAGGATGCCCCCCTCGAACCGAGCAGGGACGGCAAGTGGCATGAATCCTGATACCCACGCCGTCGGATGTGTGCCAACGCCTTCATTGGATTCCTCCTGCAGACGATCGATCATCGCGAGAGTTCCCAACCCCGAAATGGCGGGATCAATTGTCACCGTTTTGACGTGGACAACAGATGCCGTGAGGCTGTCTGGTCCTTTGTTAGTTGTACACGCTTGCTGAATGGAAGCTCCCGCCAATGCAAATGCCGCTGCCACAATTGATGAAACGCCGGTTGCTTTTCTTGCTTCGGTTGGTGACATCAGATTAGGGGTTTTCTAACGAAGCCTTATACGCTGCAGGGAACGTGGCAGATGCGATGAGCCGCGTTAGTTGATCCCTCTAATGGGCAGCAGCCAATCCGGAGATCTCGGTGCCTTAGAGGAATCCAGCTTATCGCGCCATTCGGCGTCGGTCAAAATGTCCGGGGAATGATCGTCGTAATATGGAATAACCGCGCCCTCACAGAGAACCTCGAGGCCATTCCAAGGATATAGGACGAACAGCGAATGGGGGCGTCCCGTTGCCGCGGCAAATGAATCATTGGCCTTTGGGTCGCGGACAACCTCAGCCCAGCGAGGGGCGTCGTCCCGCGGCATGTATTCATTTCCAAAGTATCCCATCACGGTCGCGATCGCAGATCCATATTCCTTAAGAGATTTCCCGTCTTCAACCGTCCATGTCTCGCGCTTCAATTGTTTCTGTAACAGTGAGTCCAGTATCGAAGCCTCGTGTTCAAGATCCTGCCAACGATGTGGGAGTGATCGCCACTCCTCATCATTCTTCGCCGTTACCAATTCGCCCCGTTCATAACGAGAGGCGTCATCCCTGAGTGCCACGACTAATTTGGCTAGAATCGCTTGGGATTTCGAGGGCTCGTTTTCGAGCTGAAAGTAGGCATCCCTGGCGAGTCTGCGATTCTCATCACGGAGGAGGTCGCCCGCGCCCCCGGGCTGTGCAAACTCGCTCGCGAATTGCATGAAATCTTCGTACTGCCGCTGGCGGCTATAAGGTTGCTCGGATTCAATTTTCGCTTGGATCGCGGCGACCATGTCGGCTGCATCCAGAATGCGGCAGGCCGACGAAACCCCAGACTCCTCGAAAGCTCCCCCGACTCGGAGTTTTCCCTCAGTATCCTGGACAAGCTTGGTGAATTGGCGGAGGAAAGCGGGATTTGGTTCAATGAAACCGGGCGGCATTGAGCGAATGCCTGTGGTCACAATCGTTTCCTTCGCCTGCAGGGTGAAGGTGTGCCTCATCTGTGCCCAACCTGCAGTTGCTGTCTGGCAAGACTTGGCGGACCAGGCGTCGCTCTTCATGAATGCTGGCGCTTCGGGGACCGGGGGTTCGAAAAGGGTGGCAAGCGTCCAGAGGTACTCATTGTAAAGTGGCGCTTCGCGATCGGTCTCTCGGTCGCCAAGGGCTAGGCGCCGGCCAATTTCGAGCCCCCTGGCCATAATCTTAGGATGGGCAGACCTGATGCGATCTTTCGCCCACGTTGAACCCACAGCGGCGGCAAGCTCGAGTCCCGAGGCTGATTCATTGTGGTCAGCGAGGTACTGGAACATTGCAGCGTCGGGCAGGCGGTATTCGGCCAGAATGTGAAACGGCTCCTGGTTAGGCGCACGCGAACGTAGGTCAGAGTTAATTAAGGAGGGGACGCTCTTACTCAGCAAGAGGGCGCGCTGGGTTCGCAGGGCTAAACCCCAGTCCGCTCCCGGCTCAGGTTGCCAGATGGATCCGGTAGGATCGCCCGCGTCGTTAAGCGACCAACTATCTCGTGGGCCAAGGAAGCTTTCATATTCGGCTAAGTAGCTCTGCGATGTCACGGATGCGCGGCCAAGGATGAGGATGGCAACCAGTTCCTGGTCCCTCTCGATTCTGAAGGGCACGGTCTGAAGCCAGCGGACAGCACGGAAATAATTGGCAAGCTTCGAATGTCCCGCGTAAAAGCCAAGCGGTCGGAAACGACGATAGTCTATGCCCAAGAACGATTCGCTTCTGGGAGCTAGCCAGTCTGGCAATGCGACAGAATCTGCCGCGCGAATCTTCTCAACCTGGAACGAAATCTCCCTTCGAAGCTCCGGATCAAATAGCTCAGGTTGCGAACCCAGCAGGACCATTGCTGGCCCGAGAGTCCGCTGGGCTTGGAGCCATCCAGGCTCCAGGTCGGCCCGCACGTAGGGTGTGGTTTCCAGCATGTGCCTGGCGGCCGTGAGCGTTTCCTCAAGATGTCCACGCAGCTGGCCAACACGCCGTATCTCGAGCTCGCGGAAACTGTCCTCGAAGATACTGCTGAACGCATTCAGAAGAGAATCGCTTGTGATGAACATGGGGCCTCGCGGGCCGACATAGGCCTCGAAGCTCTGGCGAAATGTCTTCGTGCCTATCAGGAGCTTTTGACTGCCTAGGCGTTCGACGTCCTGCGGTGTCAATCCCCGGGATCGCGCCTCAGACGCCCAGTCATAGTTGTCCTTCGGGGTCGGTATTCGTCCGAAGCGCTCGCGGGCCTCGTCGCGTCGCCTGTCGAGCTCGGCTTGCTGCTCAGGCGTGAGGGAGGAGTGCCATTTCCTTAGGGCTTCCTGCCAGTTGCGAATCGCGGCGATCGACTGGCTCTCAGTGAGACTGGAAGTGTCCGGCATCGGTGGCTCCGGCGGCACATCGACAGGCTTGTTTTCCATTCCGCCAAGGAGCGCCGGTAAGACGAAGGCGAGGGCGATGGCCAAAAGTTTTCTGCCCATGGAATCCACAAATGCCTTGTTTCCCAAGACGGCGCAAAAGAAAAGGTGATCTCTACGGGAATCGTATGCCTCGCGCTAGATGGCCAAGCGACTACCAAAGGCGGTGCATGCGATTTCAGAATATGTCCTATGCTCGCCCGGTCCTGATTCGCATCGCTAAAAACACTGCGGCCAATGCGATGAAAAGCGAACCGACCGCAGCTGCCATATATCCGGGCCCAAACCTGCTTAAGACAAGCAATGGAGCCCCGCCTGCCGCGACTGCTAGGCCCTGGGCCAAACCGCTTCCAAACGCCGGGTGCCTGGGCCACGCTCGAAAGATCAATGCCATCATAGGCCCTGTGCCGGCCTGGAGCGCAGTAACAGCAGGAAAGAACAGTATTGGTTTTGTGCCTCCAATGGCCAATAGCACAACCGCAGCGACGAGTGATGCCACCGTGACCCTCCCTGCGCCGAACCTGTCTGCCGCCACACTGGCAAAGCCTTTCCCAATGGCAGCGGCAAATGCGAGACGGACAGCGTCTTCGGGAGGGAAAATAGCTTGCTGGCCCAGGGACCAAGCAAACGAGCGGGCGGCAATCGCTAGAATGATCAGCCAGCCAAAAAAGCCACCGAGTAAGCCGACATTCAGAACCGGCCCCGTAACGTCTTTCCCTGAATCCGAGCCAAATCCTCGGGTGCAGAGATAGATTAGCAGAAGGACGAAGACTAAGGTGCATGCTAGTCGTCCAGGAATGTGAGATTCCGTGTTAGTGCTGCGCCCTTCCTTCCGGCAATATATAGTTTGTAGGTCATCCCTAATGAGGCGGCATAGGCTTCCCCTGGAGGGCAGGACCATGAACGGTCTGCTCCCCGGACATAGAGAAACGGCTTCTGGTCCGCCAATTCGGTGATTTCGTCCTCAGTCTTGCACTCGACCCATCCCGCAAAGTTGTCCCCAAGCACGAAGAAGTCGGGTACGTGGAGATGTCCACCTTTGCCACCGGCTGGCTTCTGGTAGTTTAGCTTTATCTGGCCTGGCTGGTCCCAATACTCACGCACATGTGAGTCGTGCTCGAATTCCAGGATCGCCGAGAGTTCGCAGCGGTGGGACTCGAACTGAATGGTCCGACCCATCTTCGTGCTCGGATATGAGCCGCGAACGTTAAACCGACCCTTTGTGCGCCGGAACGGCTCTGATGCGCGTATCCGCTTGATGAGGGCAACAGCCGCAATGCTAAGTGCCAGTTGGCCGGTCCAACGGATGAACGAAGCTTTGGTCATGATCTTTTCGATGTGTGTTTTCACATTGAAAAGATGGCGGCGGAAACCTAAGCTAGACTTAGGTTTTGAAATCGAACCTACAAAGAGCAGACCAAGAAGCCTTTAAACGGCTATCGTATGTCTTGGAACATCTGACGCCTTTGGCGGATCCAGATACGAAAATAACGTATCCTTGGATGGATTATTTGCGCCGTGGACTCATAGCGGTGATGAACGCTGGCGATAGAAATGGTATTATCGGTGCCGAGGCCGAGGCCAAATTGAGATTCGCTCCTTCTAGGGCCCCTGGACGCACTGAAGAGGAGCGCGGTCGGTTGGCTGCGTGTGGTGCTGTCGGAGGTCGCGCACGCACCGGACCCAAAAAGGCTGCATCGCAAAAAAATGGACGGCTGGGCGGCCGGCCCGTACCTGACAGAAAAACGCGGATTCTTACGATACCGCTTCTGATTCAGCTACGGAAGCACAACGCTCAGGCTTGGTCCGACACTGCAAATTATCAATATGAGCCTCGGTTACTCAGAGCTCTCGTAGGCCTAATGAAGGCACACGGGCTTACCAATAACGACCTGATGCTTCCGGGAGAGTGGGATCCGTCAAAAAGGAGCCGTGATCCACATATGCGTATTGCTCGGCTAGCGAAACATCAGGGATTTTGGCTAAAGTCGCATCCGCCACGTTACCCACCGTGGTAGTATGCCAGTTGTAATGTGACTGTCCGTTTACGCCTCAGGCTCAACCGACACAACGTCACAGCATCCGATCCGCGGAGGTGGGTCGACGGCCCAAGATTGGATTTCGGCTGCTCGCATAGAAATATTTCGAGAGTGATTCAGGTTGTGAATGGAGGTAATTCGCTGCTCGTTTGTCATTGTTTTGATGACGGTCGGCATCTCTTCGAAACTCATCTCACACAGTATTAAGTAACTCATTGATTAATAAGATCAAAGACGACTCTGTGCTTAAGAAATCCAGAACCATCCCGATCGGCATCGCGATGGCCGGGAAACTCCTGTTCCTGTTTGGGCTGTTTGTTGTTTGCCTCGTGACTCCTAGTTTTGCGCAGGTTCAATGGAGCAGCCAGAGCCCTGCCGGTATCAACGACGACATCTGGTGCGTAACTTACGCCGCTGACACGTTCGCGGCAGTAACGAGCCAGGGAAATCTTCTGACCTCGGCCGATGGCCTTACTTGGAACAGCCAAACAATCTCTGCCGGAACCCTGCTGATTTCTATCGCCTACGGTAGCGGCAAATGGGTCGCCGTAGGAGCCAGCGGCACCGTCCTCGTCTCATCTGATCTCAAGACTTGGGTCGCCGCAAAGGCAGTTACATCTAACCAGCTTAACGGCGTACTCTACAATGGAACGGTTTGGTTGGCCGTAGGCAATAGCACGACAGTCATTACGTCACCGGACGCTCTTAACTGGACCGTTCAAACTGTACCCGCGGGCTATGGCATCACAGGTTACCTGCATGGCATAACACTCGTGCAGGACTACAGTACCTTGAGCAATCCCGTTCCGGTCACAGCATTTCTCATCAGCGGTGCCCAGGCTGGCAATGGAACGGGATCAATCGACAACGGAGTACTTCTTATATTGTCGTCAAGCGGTACCCAATTTAGCACGGACGCTTTGCCGTTTCCAACACCAGGTAATCTCGAAGCGGTCCTAAATAGCAATGGATCTGCCGTCGCGGTAGGCTGGGGCGGATCGATCGCATACAATAACAACCCAGTATCTTATAGTTATGCCGGGGTCTACAGTTCTGCTGTCCCTTACTGGAATAATTCGCCGTCTGCGAATCCCAATGTCATTCTGAGAGGCCTCACTCACGGTAACGGATACTGGGTCGCAGCTGGCGCGAACGGTACAATTCTAAACTCCACAGATGGGATCAACTGGCTTCAGGCCAACTCGGGCACGAGTTCTTCAACACTTCTAAGCGCCGCTTACTCTCCAGCACTGTCGCGTTTGGTTGTGACTGGAACGGGCGGTACGATACTTGTCTCCAATGCACCGCCGCCATCAATCACAGCTCAACCGGTCAGCCAATCCGTAGATCTGGGCGGATCCGTTACTTTTTCTGTAACGGCCAGTGGGGCCCCGACTTTGACCTATCAGTGGTTCAAGAATGGGACTGCAATAACGGGAGCTACGTCGTCATCGCTCTCACTGACAAACGTTCAAGACTCGGATGCGGGTAGTTACACTGTTGTAGTAGCCAATAGTGTAAACGTTGCGACATCGGAGCCGGTGGCATTGACGGTGCTCAATATCCCGGTAATTACTGGGCTGCCCGCAAGTGCAACGGGGAGCATCGGCCTTCCATTTTCTCTCGCCTTAACCATAGGCGAGTCGCCTTCCAGCGTAAGCGTATCTGGCATGCCCCCGGGTTTGGTGTTCAATTCTTCGGCGAATATAATTTCTGGGTCGCCGACTACTACAGGAGTTTATACGATCAGCGTCTCAGCCTCGAATGCGTTTGGCGCAGCGACACCCGCTGAATGCATTCTCACTATTGGAGCGACGCCGTTGGTGTTTAGTGTTCTGGCAGGAGGCAAAGCTGGCTCAATGGACGGAACAGGCGCAGCGGCACAATTCGATACGCCCAACGGCTTGGCAATAGACACTCAGGGCAATTTGTACGTCGCGGACACTGGAAATTTTACGATTCGCAAGGTTAGCGCTTCTGGTGTGGTTACTACGATAGCTGGAAGCGCGGGAATAAAGGGCAGCTCTGATGGGAGGGGCGCTTCAGCCCTTTTTTCATCCCCAACTGGAATAGCGGTCGATGCGACCGGTAACCTTTATGTGACGGACACCGGAAACAACACCATTCGCAAGATCGATACGACGGGCCAATCAAGCACGATTGCCGGAACGCCGGGAGTAACTGGTGCAGTCGACAACAGCGGCTCAGCAGCCTCCTTCAATGGGCCCACTGGGATAGCAGTAGATTCATCAGGGAATCTCTACGTGGCCGATTGTGGGAACGACACCGTTCGCAAGATTAGCTCTGCGGCGGCGGTTACAACACTAGCCGGCTTGGCCGGCCAATCTGGCGATATTGATGCCTTCGGGATTGGAGCGAGGTTCAATGATCCAACGGGCGTAGCTTTGGATGCTACCGGCAATATTTATGTCAACGACGACGGCAACACGGCACTGCGTCAAATTACTCCGACAGGTAGTACATCAACATTAGCATCACTACCCGGAGGTATCCATGCTTTGGGTACCAATTCTAGCAGTTTCAATGGGGTCGCCGTCGATGCAAGTGGGAACGTGTATGTGAACGTCGGCCCCTTTGATATTTCAACGGGAGATATCGGGGGGAAAGAGACTTCCGATTTATTATTAGTTGGGTCGTCAGGAAGCACTAGCATCTTGCAGCAATGGATTGACGTAAACCCTGGCGTGGGTGCAGGCACTTCTACCAGTTTGACCGGATTAGCACGAGATGGAGCTGGAAATCTGTACATTTTAGTTAATGGCGTCCTAGAAAAGTCCTCCTCGGCAAGCGGTCCGACGATAACCTCCCAACCGCAAAACCAGTCTGCAGTAGCAGGCCAGTCCGCAACTTTTTCGGTAACAGCGAATGGGAATCCGGCGCCTGCTTACCAATGGCAATTTAATGGGACGGCCATCTCCGGGGCTACCGGTTCCACATTCACGCTGAGCGACGTCAGTCCCGCGCAGGCCGGTAGCTATTCGGTGACGGTTTACACGCCTTATACCTCAGTGACATCAAATGTCGCCAATTTGGCTGTCTCAGGAGTAGCGGCGCGCTTGATCAATATTTCTACCCGCGCTCAAGTCGGAACAGGAGGAAACATCTTGATTCCAGGGTTCGTAATCAGTGGCAGCGGAACTGAGACTCTTCTTATACGCGGCGATGGACCGAGCCTGACGCAATTGGGAGTAGCAGGTGCTTTGGCGCAACCCGTCCTAAGCGTCCTCAACGGCCAGACGGTTATTGCAACTAACACCGGATGGGGCACCAACCCAAATCCGACCTTAATTGCAAGCACGGCGGCTTCTGTCGGCGCATTCGCATTCACTCAAGGCAGCGCGGATAGTGCCCTAATTGTTAGCCTGCCTGCCGGGACATATACTGTGGAGGTCTCTGGCGCAAACAACACGACTGGGGTCGCATTGGCTGAAATTTATGAAGTTTCTACAACGGGCACGCGTTTAACGAACATTTCCACACGCGCACAGGTCGGCACAGGCGGCAATATAATGATAGCGGGCTTCGTTATTTCCGGAGGCGGCTCTGAGCAATTGCTCATACGGGGCGACGGGCCTAGCCTGACTCAGTATGGGGTCACTAATGTATTGGCCGAACCCACCCTCAGCGTGGTTAGTGGCCAGACGACCATAGCGACGAATACGGGATGGGGTACAAATTCCAATCCTTCCCAGATCACGAGCGTTGGATCTTCCGTCGGGGCGTTCAGCTTTGCGTCGGGAAGTGCCGACAGCGCCCTTTATGAAAATCTGCCGGCCGGCGCGTACACTGCGGAAATCTCAGGTGTTAACAGTTCAACCGGCGTTGCCCTTGTTGAGATTTACGAGGTGCAGTAAATGGGTCAGCAGTTTGAATTTGTAAGAGCAGAGATCGCCTAGATCCCGGGCATAACAGGTCGAAACCTCAAGATGCGCGGGGAGGGCTAAGGAGCTTCGCGAGCTGAGATTGGAGCATCTCCTGACCCTCGAAAAACCCGCCTTCATGGATTGCGTCAGCAAGCTCCATGTGAAACTAGCTGCCAAACTCGATTCCCTCCCGCGTCGAAAAATCGTATTCCAGTTCCTCACCCTGAATCATTGGTTCCCGTCTCCAAATTATCAGGCCTACTTGGGCCGGGTCCCGACCCACGAGCCGAATGCCAATGCTTGACATGAATGCGATCACGTTGGGATCGATTCTGAGGGAGGGACTAGGCTTCGGTTCATCTTTAATATCCATGGTGGTCTCGGTTCGCCAATAGAGCAGAATGTGTCACTCACGTGCAATATTTCAACCGAAGGTTGGAAGTGCCGCTGGAACCACCTGCGAACTTGAACGAGCGCAGCAACACAGTCGCTTGGCGCGAATGCACCCCAAGGCTTATCTCTAAGTGCCATCTTAAAGCACTATGCACTATGAAATCTGCTTTGTCCGCTCAGTTCACGATGAACGAGGGTTTTCCAGCCAAGCACGACCTAACAATGCTTGTTTGAGGGAAGAACTTATTTTGGAGGAACTCAATTCCACTGCACTCGGAGGATTGCCAGATCTCATCAATTGGTCCTTTCCGTTGATCGATGAGAGAACAGGAAATTATGAAATCTCAGCGCGCTTCATTAGCCTGCTTCCCGCCGCCGAGGTCCATATGATCTTCAGGCTTGCGCTTGGACGTGGTCTGAAAGGCGAATTCAGGATCTGCAAATTACCTGATCGCTCGGGTCAATTCGCAGCCGTTAACTGAGGTTCGTGGGAGGGCTAATCTATCAAGTGTGTGCGACCGTCCGGACGAATGAATTTTTGCGCGTTGTCGATCGATACCGGTGATACATTCTACTTCGGATGTATCTAATATTCACTTCATCAATGTGTTAAGAAATGAGAAGCAGTAGTTGGCCAACCAATGTTCGGAAGCAAGAGGCAGCCAAGTTGGCTAACTTATGGTTCCATCGACACGGTGATCAAGGCCACAACGTCCGCCAAGCCGCGGCCTGCCAGAGCGGCTGTAGGTGCGAGCATCTCCTGCATGCCCGGGCCACCCTGGGGGCCTTCGTAGCGAATCACGACGACATCGCCTGCCTTCACCTTGCCGACCAGGATTCCAATTCGTGCCTCTTCCTCGGACTCGAATATCACCGCTGGTCCGCGGAAGGTCATCATCGACGGAGCGACTCCGGCCGCCGTAACCACCGCGCCATTCGGAGCCAAATTGCCGAACAAAATCGCCAAGCCTCCGCGCTGCGAATACGCTCTTTCCAAGGGCCGGATCACATCGTCGTCGCGCACCTGCGCCTTCGAAATGGACTCTATGCGGAATGCATATTCTGGGCACACCGTTGAAGCATGGACCGTAGTATACCGATCTCCTTAGCAGTAAAACCGACTGTCATGCGCTTCTCCACATCATCGATTCTCCCCGCATGGGCCTTTGAAGGTTTCGCGAGAAAGGATGGGCCTTGCTTCTGACCATCTCGGTCAGCCGATATTCTAAAAACGCCTCGTTCCCCTCAGACGCTAATGCTGCGCAGCGCCCAATTAACTCCCGGCAGATCGAGGGTTACTTTATGCTTACTTCCTCCCAATATGTATAAGCCATTCCCGAATTAAATCAGCCAAGATACCACCAGCTTTGTCGTTTATATGAATTCCGTCGGTTAGAATACTATATCCATTACTAGCTGAAATCGCATTCCAGTCCCTTCTAAGGATATACTTTTGAAATGCAGATTTGATGAGTGCAGATGCTAGACTTAATTTAAAGGCGGATGTATCTGCGGGTCTTTTATCAAAAATAATTGGTATAAGTTTTTCAAATAATGGCAGATACCCTAAATTGTGCTTAGCGGCAATATCCTTTAAAACGGCGTTATATTGTTCTACTGTTTTATTCTTCTCGCTATTTGGGTTTTCCCCTAACGGGGCCAAAGAAATGAGTGCAACCGCGGCATTTGTCTTATTTCTTATTTTAAGAACTATCTCCTCTATATTACGCCTATAGGCTTCAAGCGCACGTCTTAATGCGGTATCTTTTCTCGCGTCATTTGCACCAATTAGTATCGTAATAAAGTCGGGATCACGGGCTAAAACATCTTTATCAATTCTCTTCAAAAGATTTTCTGATGCATCTCCATTGTGCCCTGCATTAACAAATTCATAATGCTGACCCTTTAATCTTTTTCGCAGCGTAGATAAATAATCGCTACTAAATGTGGCACGTGTGAGGCTATCGCCGGCAGAAACAACAATAACCTGATTAGGTTCTTTCATATTTGTCGGGTTCTGGGCCCAACCAGACGCGCTTGAATCGAAATCGACGGCAGTCGACCGGCGCGTCGGCATTTGATCCTTGTCCATAGCATTTACGCCTTTGCCGTATGAGCCGTTTTGGTGTGAAGCGTAACCGCATATCCGTCGGGATCTTGGAACGTGAAAAAGCGTCCGAAGGGCCCATCTTTAAGCGGAGAGAGTATAGTGACTCCAGCAATCTTTAGTCGTTCGTGGAATGAGTCTGCGTCGTCGCACGCAAGCCAGATTGATACGCCCCAGCCTAGTCGCTCGGACGCGGATAGGTCAATCATCGGGGTCCGGATCGCAAATGGAATTGGCGTAGTCTCAAATATAACAGCGCCAGGCGGGCTGCGATCTGCGAGTGAAAGGCCCAGATGTTTTGTGTAAAAGAGTTTAGAGGCTTCAAGGTCCCGGACTTGGAGCGATATAAAGTCAGGCCCAATCAGTTTACCCGTGGTGGTGGCCTTATGCTGTGCATGCTTACTCTTATCTGGTGATATTGTTGATGTCATATATTTAGCCCTCTCTTTGTGCGCATTCCCTCCGACGTGATGGCAGAATTAGTCTGCCATTTATTCATATCGCTGATACTATGGTGTGACCCCGTCTCTCGCTATGGGGTATAACCCGAGCACACACACCAACCTGAGGCGAATCCTGGCTCTTGTGTGTCACCTCTGCGACCGCTTTTGTGGCTGTCTTGTGCTTTTTGGACGTTGTCATGAGCCTGATAATATGTAAGGACCCTTACATGTCAAACGTGAAGGGCACATCGACGAACATGGCACCAGAACATCCGATGGCGGATCGGCTAGGATACGTGCTCAAGCGAGCACAACACGCACTCCGGACGAGCATGGATGACCAGCTCAGCCATCTAGGTGTGACCACGGCACAGTTCAACGTTTTATCAGCAGTTCAGCAGCAACCGGGCGTTTCAAATGCCTCCCTTGCACGTGGGGCCTTTGTCTCAGCACAGAGCATGCTGGGGATCGTGGCCAACCTAGAAAAGATGAGGCTCTTGCATCGAACTCCTCACCAGACACACGGACGAATCATGCAAAGTGAGTTGACGCAAAAAGGCGCTGAGGTGCTGGCAAGCGCACGCGAAGCAATCGATCATGTGGAGAAGCGCATGACAGTCGGTTTTACTGCTAAGGAGATCGGTACACTACGGTCCATGCTTCAACGGTGTGCCCAGAATATGCATTCCGCATAGAGCCGACTGCTCAAATGAACTCATCGATATGGTGCCGTACCCATCCTTCTCCCTCCTGCCGATGGACCGTTTGGGAGATTCTTCGCCTTCCGTGACCCGGATGGATACGCAATTACCGTCCACACAGAAAAGCCAAAGCAGGCAACGGCAACGTTGGACGCAAGCAGCGGATATCTAACATTCATCAACACCTTCTCCGTTGAACCTGAAAACGCGGACCGCTTGGTGGAGAACCTGCAGAAGGTCACGGAAGAGATTTTTCGAGATCAACCCGGCTTCATCTCCGCGAACCTCCACGTCAGTCATGACCGACGCAAGGTCGTCAATTACGCGCAGTGGCGATCAAAGAAAGACTATGCGGCCATGAGCAAACTGCCCGGCATTCAGGCGCACATGAAGGCAGCCGCGGCGTTGGCAACCGGGTTTGATCCTGTCGACTACGATCTCCGCGCCGCGATGCGTGGCGAAGATGAGTAATCAGTTCTTCAGCCTTGTTGATGGAGGTTCGAATTGGCACTCGCAAACGTGAAACACAAAAACCATTGGGTTGGGGTCGCAAGCTACGACCATGTGCTCGGTGCCGTTCAGGGCGGCTTCTGCCAACTGGGCCACGGTAAGAAGGCTTTGGTGCGCCGATTGAAGGCCGGCGACCTCATCGTCTTCTACTCGCCACGCGAATTGATGGGAAGCGGACCTGTCCTGCAGGCTTTCACCGCTGCCGGACGCATCCTTGACGACTTTCCCTACGAAGCTGAGCAGTCTGCGGGCTTTTGTCCATATCGCCGCCGGACGAAGTTTTTCAAGAGTAGAAAAGCGCCCGTCCGACCGCTACTGCAAGAACTGACATTTACCCAAGGGAACGAGAGTTGGGGCTTAGCGTTTCGCAGAGGAGCTTTCCAGATCACTTCGGACGACTTCAAGAGCATTGCGAAGGCCATGTCCATCAAATCCGAAGATCTAGCCTAGGTTGCCTTTGTGAGTCCCATTTGCTTTGCGATAAAGCTGTCGAACATCCTGACAGGAAGGAGTCTGAGGAAAGTCCAGTTCTTGAAACGTTGTGGAATTACTGCGTAGCGCGTCTTCGGTTTCGGCGCGCTGAGCGCCAGATGGACGGCTTCACCGAGCCGCTCGGGGGGTAGACCATTAGTGCGCGCTTCGTTGACGATCCACTTCTGGAACTTCTGCACCGCATCCCAGTACTCGGTCTGCTTGAACTCACTGAGATCTTCCTTTTCACCCTTGTCGTACATCGACGTATTCACAGTCCCCGGTTCAATGAGCACCAAGTCGATGCCAAATAAGATCAGTTCTATCCGCAGTGCGTCCGACATACCTTCAAGACCACATTTAGACGCACTATAAGCACCGATAAGCGGGATAGGAATTTTTGCTCCGCTAGAGCTGATGTTCACGATGCGCCCGGCAGGCCCCTGCCTCTTCTTATCCGTTCCCAAAAGAGGAGCGAAGGCTTGGATTACGACAAGCGGCGAGATCATGTTGGTTTCCAATTGCCGCCTGTACTCGCTGGGCTTCAAATAGAGCAACGGGCCACTCACCACAATTCCTGCGTTGTTCACCAGACCAACCAAATTCCTGTCGCCTATCATGGAGCCGACCTTCTCGGCGGCATGATGTACAGCGTCAGCGTCCGTAATGTCCATCAAGAGAGGCACGAAGCCGTTACCGAGCTCTCTTTGCAAGCGATCGGCGTCAGCCTGCTTGCGTACGGAGCCGAACACGCGAAATCCCTTTGAAACAAGCACCTTTGCGGTTCCCCAACCGATTCCAGTGGAGACTCCGGTTACAACGACATCCTTGCTATTCGCCGTCGCAATTTTGGTGGTAGAATTCATATATTTTATCCCGGATTTTCGCGCCTATTTCCACCAGGCTGATGGCAAAATAGCTCTGGCATGCCTTCTCAACACTACCACGTGACTTGATCTTTCGCTATGGGGTATAACCCACGCACAGCCAAGCCAACCGCCTTCGGCTGCCAAGTAGTTTTAGGATGAACGACAACGCCGCGATGGAAGCCTTCTGGAGCACGCTCAAACACGAGCTGATATATCGGCGCCGCTTTGCCACCCGAGCTGAAGCCCGCACGGCCATCTTCGACTACATCGAGAGCTTTTATAACCGTACCCGGCTCCACTCGTGGCTCGGCTATAAGAGCCCTCTCGACTACGAATCCAACCTCAACTAATCCATCAACAGACCCCAACTCGTGTCTACGCTATCGGGGGAAGCCCACGGGTTCGAGTTTCGTCCATCGCCAAAAGACGTAGTACAATCCGGCGCGGCCCGGTTTCGGGAATCATAGCGTAGGTCGTCCTCCCCGCCGTCAATTTGGGCGCTTGACCGCACCATCCGGGGGCTGGTTTCATAGCGTTTCGAGGACACTGCTGTGCTGAATTATTTAACCGGTCGCCGGTACTCCAGAGGGCCGTTAGATCAAAAAGACCTTGGGTGTTTTCTTTGGTTTTTTTCGCCCAAAGTTGCCAAAAGTTACCCAAGGTAACACCTCCCGGAACTCGGCAAAGCTATCGTTCATAAAGTTCGTAACCTATTAACAACAAGAAACCTCCGGTGGTTACCGGAGGTTTCAAATTGGGTGCAGGGGCTGGATTTGAATCGGCCCCATACGTGGAAGCTAAGTCGCGAGTATTCGCGGGCTTAGTTGACGGTTAATGTTTTAGAACGCGCAGATAAATGCAGACGTGTTCAACGAAGTGAAGTGAAAAACATTATTTTTGGCAACCTTCTGGCAACCTTTTCAACGCCGATAATCAAAATTGCCAAATCGGCGGCTCAGTTCCCATTGGCGGTCGCGGCTACGGCCTTCTCGCTGCTCGCGACCGAGGAGAATGGCTTGCTCGACGTGAAGGCGGCGATCCAACGCCTGCACCGGGGCATTTATGACTATTGCGAAGTGACCGCGAGCCCATCCTGAGGCGCGCCTTCGGGCGCCCGGTGGAGGTGCATGAAACGCGGGAAACGCCCAAAATCTGACCCATAATAGTCGCGCTCAAGAAATATACTGTCGATGATTCGCGGACCTGGTTGGGTCCCCTCTCGCACACTCAATTACATGACATCAAATCACAAGAAGTCGTCGAGCTCCCTGAAGGCCACGGCTGCTTCGGACCCCGATCTCCCTTCCGAGCGCGACCGATCCAGGCCGCGTGTCGTTGGAGTCGGTGCATCCGCCGGTGGACTGGAGGCCTTCACGAGGTTGCTGAAGCGATTGCCGACCACAACGGGTTTGGGGTTCGTGCTCGTGCAGCATCTCAATCCCAATTATAAGAGTGCCCTCACGCAGATTCTATCGCGGGCCACGGCAATGCCGGTGTGCGAGGTGACAAACAATCTGCGGGTGGACGCCGATCATGTTTACGTCATTCCACCCAACACCAGCCTGCGGGTGGCGCATGGTGTGCTGAAACTGAAGTCGCGCACTTCATCCCGCACCATCGATCCTTTTTTGGAATCGCTCGCGCGGGACCAACGCGGGCGGGCCGTCGGGGTGCTTCTTTCCGGTCTGGCGACCGATGGCACGCTGGGCTTAAAAGCAATCAAGGCGGGGGGCGGGATCACCTTCGCGCAGGATGAATCGGCCGAACATACCTCGATGGCATGCAACGCCATCAGGGCGGGGTGGGTCGATTTCGTGCTCTCGCCGGAAGGCATTGCGGAGGAACTGACGCGGCTCGCTAAACATCCCTAGCATGATCCCAAAGTTTCTCCCCGTTGTAATTGTGCCTGTTTGCTTTTCGATCGGTTTAGCCATTGGAGCACTCAACAATCATTTGTCCAAGGGGGCTTTTATTGGCGCGGGCGTCGGCTTTTTTGCTGGCCTGATTATTCTTTTGAAAATGAGAAAGCCGCCCAAGGCCGGAAGCGCCCCGCCGAAGTGATCGGCAATGCCGTCAGGATAATGCACGCGCCCTAAGACGCTTACGGAGCAGGATTGCCCGCTCTGCCTTGTCCATGCCCCGGAATCTACCCGTCACGGCCTGTGCGCAATCTCAGATTCAAGCTGATACGCTACCCCAAATTCTCAGGGGAAGGATATAGCCGCTTCGACACGCCCAAGGGCGGAAACGGCATATGCACGAGCCTCCTCGTACCGCATCGCGAAATACTCCTGGATGATGCGAAAACGAGCACACAACTCGCGGATGATTTCAGCAGGCGGTGTGCGCAATAGGTCATCGAGGATGGTGGCGGCTTCGGTGTAGAGAGACTGCAATTCACGTAAGCATTTTTTGAGCGCGTGGAGCTTTTTAGCTCCGCCCGATCCGGGTGTCCGAAATGCTTTACCCGAAGGTCTCTTCTTCACAGACGAATCATACGCCAATCGTGTCTCCATCCGATATGGGGTTATACCCGTAACCCGTCCGAGAAATCCGCTGCCGGATTTCCAGCACTTCTGACGATCATTGCCATCAGCCGATCTGCAACCGCCTAAAGACAGGCACTTTGATCAGATCCGAAATGAACGCGCAAACGATGGCTGCCGAAAGTGTCCTGCACCTCGGACTTCTGTGCTCTACCGTATTCCAAGGAATGAGCGCAGGCCAGATTTGGGCGCTCCGATGCTCAGGATCGGTCGTGCACCATTGGGATCGTCGGGTCGAAAGGATTTTTATGGCCGCAACTACAGACAGCCCAAGCCAAATCTTTTCCATTCCCAAAATTGAATTCAACGCTGACTGCATAGGAAATCATCTGCTTTTTAGCGCCGCCCTTTTTGATAATTTCAGCCAGCAGTTTTCCACACTTGGCGCATTTGATTTTCTGTTTCATCGCAGCGCACGGTTGGCGGGCTTGTTGGTTCCAGCTCCCTCTCGCGCTAAAGCGTCCTTAGAAAACGTCGAGCGGTTTGGAGCAGCTTCACGCGACCTTCTCTGGCGGGAATGTGCGCGGCTGCTGAATCCACGGCCGCGGCCACTTGGGCAGGCGTCGCTTTCAAGAATTCCCGGCTCAATTCCGCGGCGGCGAAGGTCAGGTCCGCAGGCTTCCAGACATCTGAAGCTTGCAGGGAGGGCGGTTTATTATCCTTCGTCATTGCAAATTGTGTTGGCAGATTGGGTCTCGTTCACGTCAGTCGATGACACTGAACGATTATCTGAGGATGGAATTCAAGTTCGGTTTTCCTTTTGGTCAAGGTGGCTGTCGCGTCTGCGTGTGTCTCAGGCCAAGATCGCGGATCATACCAATTCAGCGATCAATTCGGTTATGAATTCCGGCCGGAATGTCTTCCGAACAATCCGATCAACCTTCAGCGCATGGAATGCCGCCTCGATCTCCGGCGTCAGATTGCCGCTCTCGACGACGATCCGTCCGGCAAAGGCGGTGCCTCTAACCTTTCGTACCAAATCCAGGCCGTTCAAGCATGGCATCTGATAATCGGTGATCAGAACCTCGAAGCCCAATGGATCGGCGGAAAGCCGCTCCCATGCAGCCTGACCGTCGAAGACGCACTCAACGTGATGGCCCGCATCCGAGAGGACCTTTTTCAGAAGCTCACAGATTTGCTCGTGATCTTCTGCACAGAGAATCCTTAGAGCCCGCTTCTCTCGCGGCGTTGCTTTCGTTGGCGGCGGCGGTCCGGGCGGCTGGAGATTCACCTTTAAGCCCGGGTGTAATTCCTCCACCACACCGGCCCACGCTGAGGCGATATCGAAGGATTCCTTTCCGCTGCGTTCAAGGGCTTTTCCCAACCGTTCGGCGGTGCCGCGATCTAGGCAGAGCTTATGCAGTTCCTCCCATTCCGTCTCGCCGCCGCTCAGCGCCAATTCTAGAAGCTTTTCGTCTGTCATGGGGTAGCTCCCTTCTCGAAAACCGCCTCAAGAAACTCGGCCAATTGCGTGGGTTTCGTGAGAATGTGGTCCACCGCGAAAGCCCGATAGGCGTCGAGATCCTCTTTGCGCAAGGCGGAGCTATGAACAATGATCCTTCCGGGAAATTTAATCTCCCGAAGTTTCTCAACGAGCTGTAGGCCGCGAAGCCCAGGCATGTCGTGGTCGGTTACGATAACGTCGAAGAATTCCAAATCCGCCACAATGCGCTCTAATGCTGCCCGCCCGTTCCCGGCGCGCTCGGCGTGATGTCCTGCGTTTTCCAACACGCGTTGCAAGAGCAACGCAATGGGCTCATCATCGTCCACACACAGCACCCGCAAAGCCTTCCTGCCTTCGATATGGGAAGGCTGCGACCGTCCTGTGCGATGGCCTGTCATGGCTGAGAGTCCACGTCCGCCTCCCCATCCGAGGGCTTCGTAACAGGGGCCAATGGTGCCGCGGGCGAAAAGCCATCTTTGAGCTGATTAGAAAGCATGGAGGGATCGAATGGCTTCGAGAAGAAGCCCAATGCGCCAAGCTCGACGCTCCGGCGCCTAAGCGCTCCCGACAGCGCCCCGCTCATGAACCAGATTCGCAGTGGGCGCCCGAGTGTCTTTGCCACGCCTTGCAACCGCTCACAAGTGGCAAAACCATCCATGAACGGCATGTGAATGTCGATCATGGCGCCGTCAATCGGCTCCTTTTCCGCGAGGGCAATCGCGGCGGCACCGGACTCGGCGGTCAACACCCGATAACCGTCGAGCCCCAAGAGGTAATCAAGCGTCGTGCGCACGGACTGTTGGTCGTCAACTATCAGCATAGTGCGCTGGGCTTTGATTGTGCCAGGGACTTCATTCACGATGGTTCAAGGCAAAAAGGGATCGGTCGCTGCTCTTAAAAAGGCCTTCGCCGCCGGTTTGCTGGGGCTGTCGCACGGCGATAGTCAGCCAAGGCGAGCGCCGGTTTCGGCGCGGTCGGCCTAATCCTAAGAGGTATTGAGCTTCGCCGGAAGGAAGCGGTAGGCTAATTCCGTCCCGGCGTAGGCCGTAGTCAGCGGCAGCGGAATGGGACGGATGGCTCGGTCAAGGTGTCGACGTGTTTTCACATGGGTGAAGTCCACCCACGGATGGGCTTATATTCCGCTAGTGTCAATGGGTGAAGTCCACCCACCGCCCATGAAAAAGACCGCACAAGTCGTTGGGCGCAATGTGGTCGGACGGCGGATTCGGGAAATACGTTTAAGGCGCAAGCCGGAGATAACGCTTGAAGACTTGGCCGGCCGGCTTGCCGCTCGGGGAATCGCACTCGACCGCTCGGCCATCGGCAGGATCGAAAACCATAACCGCTATGTCCTCGACTACGAATTGAAGGCATTGGCGGATGCTTTGAAGGTTTCAGTTGGGGAACTGCTTCGCTGACGCCCCCGCTGGGCCGTGGGAAGTCGCGGCCTATGGGAATGTTAAGGAATAGAAGAATGCTCCGATATCGGAGCATTTCTGCGGTGGGTTGCGGATACCGTCAAGCTCCGAAACCGGAGCATGAAAACTCGCAATGCAATTGGCCCGCAGGTGCACCGTCTGCGGACCGCCGCAAATATCACTCAGGACGAGTTTGCGGCCCGTTGCGGCGTGCTCGGCTGGAGGCTGTCTCGAAGCACGGTCGCCAAGATCGAATCCCAGGTGCGTTGCGTCTCCGACGCCGAGGTCTTTGTCCTGGCTCGCGCCCTTCGCACGGAGATTGACCACCTCTATCCATCGAACCGCGCCGCCATCCTCCGTCACCTGACCCATTCGGACTAGCCAATGCCAGCCCGGCTTACGGCGGCAGGAAAAAGCCGAATAGCCGGCATTGCAGCCAAGCCGCCGTCTGAAAGATGGCGATAGCGGCGACGGTCCACACGAAGGCCCGCACAGCGGGCCCAAATGCTTCCCCGATTGTGCCTCCAACCTCGATTGTCCAAATCGCATCCCGCCCGGCCGGCATGGCCCGGCGGACGAGAAGGAAGGCCGCCAAGGCGAATCCTCCCCACGGCAGCACGTAGTGCCGGATATGGGTTACCGGAACGGGCATATAGTGGGCGAAAGGGTCATTTGGCGCCGGGTGGTTGACCACCCATACATCGGCGGCGATTTCGAGGGAGTAGCCGGCGAGAAAGAGAAGGCCGACGGTAATAAGGGTGCGAAAGGGATTATCAGGGTGCCTATGCATGGTGGGTTGGATTGGGGGTTGAGGTCGGGGCGGGCTACCAGGCCAGATTGGACCAGGAGCCGAGCAGTTCGCGGTCGCCGCCGGTTTGATGAACGGCGCCAATGCACATGCCGGCCATCATGATAAAAAAAAGCGTCAGGAAGGCGGCGAATGGGTGCTCGCGGCAGAAGCGGAGGAGCGAAAATCGGTCATCGTTGTCGTTGGGTGGTGAGATCATGGTTTCTGGAGGTTTCACCCAGTAGATAACGCGGCGAAAGAACCGGCCCATTTCGGGCCGGGCGGTCCCGCAAGCCGTAAGCGGCAAGCTCGCAGCAGCCGCAGATTGGGACAAATCAGCCCGCCAAGCCGCCCCTATCCCGGTCAGTCGATTTCGCGAATCTTAGTGTCGTCGCGACTACGAGAAATCCGCAACAGCGTCGGTTTCGGCGGCTTTTAGGCCCGAAAATAGGAGAAAATAACCCCCCAGTCGTCCCCTTATTTAACCGACCCCCGTTTCGTCAATATGGGTTGCTACGATCTAAGTGATGACGAAACCAACTTCCAATTCCGACGAATTCTCCGATTTTTCCTCTGCTGGCAGAGTGGAACCGGATTTTTCTGGGCTCGATTCCCCCGCCGATATACTGCGCGATGCGGCCAAGTTCGGCATGCTCGACGATCTGCGGAAGCTGCTTGGCATGGAGAATGGGAACAGTGGGGCCGGCAAACTTCGGATCGCCCGCGACATCGCCTATGAATTCGCCGGAGAGAAAAATCGCGATATGGCGGTCGATCTTTTTATCCACGTTACCGGAATTGCCGAATTTGGGCCGGCCAGCCTCCGGGATTACGGGCGCAAGCACGGCTGCACCCACGAATGGTTCCGCCGGAAAGCGGAAGAGATGAGAAAGCGGCTCGATCTGCCGCTTCTGCCTTCGCAACGGGACGAAGCGATCCGGGCCGAACACCGGCTCGTCAATCGAAGAAACGATGCCGCCTGAGACCATCTTGCCCTTTCCTCCGGTGGATGCCGGAACCTCTGCGGCCCCAAAATTGAGGCCGCAAGCGGCTGCCGTGCTCGCCGAGTTGCTGGCTGCTCTGCCCCAGGAGCACGTCGAAACGGCTTCGCGGCTTGGGCTCTTCCTCAAGCCCGACCTGAACCTGGAGAACTGGTCGCGGCTGGTCGCCGCCGTGGTCCAGATGACCGGCCAAGCGAGCAGCCGGCGAAACACGCTGACGGCCTGGCTGGGCGATCTCCTCGCTTTCGGCGGCGGAAAGTATCGCGGGCAAATCACAGAGTACGCCAAGGCCGCGGACCTCGATCCCGGAACGCTGCGGGTCGCCAAGCTCGTCTGTTCCCGAATCCCTCTGTTATGTCGTCACAACGCTTTGTCCTGGTCGCATCACTGCGAGGTCGGCAAAGCGGTCAAAGATCCAACGGAAATCAAAACCTGGCTGGATACCGCCGCCCGGGAGTGCCTTTCGGTCGTCGCTCTAAGGAAACGCATCCGGCAACACCGGGCCGGTCCGACAGAACCCGATGGTGGTCCGGCGCCAGCCGGGGCGGCGGCGCCCTTCGCCCTTTTGAGGGAATTGCGAGCGGTGGGCCGGCTGGTGAAAAATCGTCGGGAAGTCTGGCGTGAATGGTCCCCAGAGACCTGCGAATTGGCTCTATCGGAAATGCAGCCCATCGCCGATTTCCTCTCTGAATTGAGCGCGCGTGCGGCGCGCCGGGCGCCTTTGGCAAAGGCTAGTTGACACCGCCAGAAGGGAAACGAGGCGCACCGCCTTGCAACCAAATCCAATGAAATCCATCCAACATCGTCTCATCGTTCCCATGCAGGCCCGGGGGAATGTGGGCAAAAGCACAATCCTGGGCGTCATCGCCGGCTGGCTCGAACAGCGCGGCATCGAATGGCGAGGCTTTGACCTCGATCCCGACCACCGCAGTTTTGCGCGGCTTTTCCCGGAAAAGGTCGCGCTCGTTCCGTTGGGCGATGAGCCGGAGGGCGACCTTATCAAGCTTCTGCGAGGGTGCGCGGGCCTGCCCGTCACCGTCATCGACCCGAGGGCGCACTTGAGCGAAATCCTGATCCGGGGTTTTGAGATGATCCGGTTTCCCGAGACCTTCGCCGAGGCGGAGGGTCGGGTGACGGTCCTCCTCTTCCCAGCGGACGATCTTGAGGTCATGACGGACATGGACCAGACGGTAAGCCGGCTCGGCGGCGCAGTAGATTATGTCGTCGTGAAAAACCGCGCCCGCGCCCCGCGAACGCGGATGTTCGACGGATCGGAGCTTGAAGCGGACCTTCAAACGCTGGGGGCCGAAACGCTAGAATTTCCGGCGCTCTTGTCCATTGCCCGCAACCATCTGGCAGCCCTCGAAGCCGATCTTGGGCGCGGGGTATGCCACGCCGAGGCCGTCATGAATCTCGAGCTGCCCGTCGATTTCCTGGTGCGGATGGTGATCGAGGATTGGCTGAAGGGGCTTTTCAGGAAGTTCGACGGGATTGCCGGAAAGCTCCTGCCGGCGGAACTGGCGGCTCGCTTCGATTCTCCGCAAGCGCCGTCGCCGTCTGAGAGGACCGCAGTCCGGCGGGGCGCGAAGATCAACCGGGGGAACCTATGATGCCCGACAACAAAATTTCTTATCTGGACCTATGCATTGCGTCCCTACCGCCCGAAAAGCGGGAGGCCGCGTTGGACGCGTTTTACGAAATCTCGGAAACGGGCGATGACAGCTACCTCAGCAAGCTGCTGGTCATCCTTGAAGCCAATGGCGCCTACGCGAAGCGGATTCCGAAGGAAATGACGGAGGCGGGCGCCAAAGTCATCGACGGAATACATATGGTGCTTAACCAACTCGGAGAGGCCGAAGCTTACCGCAGGCAATTGTTCAAGGACACAATCGCGAACGAAACCGGGCGCCTGGCAAATTCCATGCCCGTGCGGGAAATCAATGACCGCCTTGACTGCCTGAAGGGTCTCTTGGCGGAGATGAGGAAAGCGGCGGAGAGGATCGAGTCGGGCATCAGCAGCGGCCTCGCAGTCTTTCTGGTGATTCTCGCCTTCGGGTTCGGTGCGGCCCTGCCAGTGTGGCGCTACTGGACCCCTTATCAAGTGGCGCAGCAAAATAAGAAGTTTTACGACAGCGCTTCGGCCGCGGGAATTCATATGCAAGTTGTCGAGACCGCCACGGGCAATAGGCTCATGTTCGTCGGCCCCGCTATCCAGAGCATCACTTGGCGAAAGGACGCCAGCGGCCAATCCTATGGCGCTGATGTTGACTTCGCCGATCCGAAGTGAGTATGGGCGGCTTCACCATCGACGAAGAACCGCCGGCTGGCGGCTTCCGTCGCGACTGCCTTAGGCTGCGGACGGTCCGACCGGGCTGGTTGAATTTCCGCTTTAGCCCGCCGGGCGCGGACCTTGGCGAAATTATGGATGGTGCTTGGGCTCGCCGTAACGGCGAAGCGCTCGCGCAGGGCGTCGGCGATCTTCCTGAACGTCCAGCGACGCTGGCGCAGTTCGCGGATCATTTCCGCGTAGGGCTCAAGCTTGCTGCGGGCCGGCAGGGCATCGGCATCGGC
>Ga0181534_10000048_pt1 | contig 90125 bp, 86 predicted proteins | sample PEATcosm2014_Bin_37_FD_119758 | JGI IMG/M metagenome (GOLD analysis project Ga0181534, IMG submission 119758) | Peatland microbial communities from MTU Mesocosm Facility, Houghton, MI, USA - PEATcosm2014_Bin17_10_metaG | ecosystem: Environmental > Terrestrial > Soil > Wetlands > Peat | place... | reverse complement strand
GCGGTCCAAGCACGTCTCGAAGTGCGGCTTCTAATTCACGGCGAGTTTCCGAATCCGACGGCATTACGACTTGGACTTTGAACGACGTCGGGCGGGACCGGAAAAAGTGCGCCAAATTGTCACTGCGAAAATGAGTAGCGCTAACGCGGCGACGATGACGTAGGGCAGCCAAGAAAGGTTGCCATGAAAGGCGCCCGTTTCGTCTTGAAGGAGGCGAAGTGTGCCCACCAATAAGAACAACGAACCAAGACCAATGAGCAGGCTGCCCAAACAGCCAAAGGCGCTGAACCTACCCAATTGTTTAAGTGGATCAATCGTTTCTTCTTTCGCGTAACGAACCGTCAGATTCTTTACTCGGTCGACGTCGCGCCGAAGGTTTAAACCCTTAAGGCCATCGCGCCAAGAAAAGTTCGACATACGAGGATTGTAGTTCTAGCGTTCTTTAACGATATAAGTGGACGTGGCGCGAGCCACCTCTGCGGCTTCTCCATTGACAATGGATCCTTCGAGAAACATGACGGTGCGCCCCCGCGACGAAACGGTCGCCGTGCAGGTGAGTGCCTCTCCTTCGCGAACGGGTCGAAGAAAAGAGACTTTGAGTTCTGCGTTGGAAACAAAGGCCTTTCGACCTTCCAAAGCACTCACGGCCGAAGCTCCCATGGCCGAGTCGAGCATCGCACTAAGAAATCCACCCTGGACGACGCCCGCGGGATTGAGAAAGCGTTCGTCAGCGCGCATTTGCCACACGGTGCGACCAGGAACAGATTTGTCGAGACAAATGAGGCCCAAGGTCAAATCACAATTTGGAGGAACTTGCAGTGCCACGCGTCAAGGCTAGTGAGCGTATTGACGTTGATTTGTTTCTTCGTTCACTACGCTGCTACCAATGCCCGACGTCACGTACCCCGGATCCACCAACCTCGAAGACAGGGCCATTCGCGAAATTGTTTCGCTGGCCATGGACGCTCCCGCCAAGGCGAAGTCAGGCCACTCGGGTACCGCGATGGCGCTCGCACCTTTGGGCGTAACGCTTTTTTCACGTATCCTTCGCCACGATCCCACCGACCCTCACTGGGTTGACCGTGACCGTTTTATTTTGAGTAACGGTCACGCTTCAATGCTGCAGTACGGACTCGCTCACGTTTTTGGCTACGGCCTGCGAATTGAAGACATCGAAGCGTTTCGCCAACCGCACAGTCGTACGCCGGGCCACCCCGAAGTTGGCGTGACGCCCACCGTAGAGGTGACAACGGGTCCGTTGGGCCAGGGCATTGCGAACGGTGTAGGTATGGCTCTCGCTGAACGAATTCTTCAAAGTGATTATGGCGACGATCTCGTGAACCACCGAACGTGGGTCATTGCGGGAGACGGCTGCCTCGAAGAAGGCATAAGTCACGAGGCGGCGTCATTCGCAGGTCGACAAGGACTCGATCGTCTCACCATTTTCTACGACGACAACCACATCACCATTGACGGTGTCACTGAGTTGGCCCTCAACGACGATCCCGCGGAACGATTTCGTGCGTACGGATGGCATGTGATTGAAGTTGGCGAATTCGCGAATGATCTGACGGTGCTTGAGCGTGCGTGTCGTGACGCCATTGCTGAGACGGAACGACCAACGTTGATCATTGTTCGTTCACACATTGGCTTTCCCTCTCCCGAGATGATGGACACTCGTGAAGCGCATGGGTCTCCCTTTAGCGCTGCACAAATAAGCGAAGTAAAAAAGCTGCTTGGTGTTCCTGACGAGCCGTTTGTCGACGATGAAGAATTGCCGTCGCAGCTGCTGGCTTCGATCAGTGCAAATCGAGACGAAAGAAATGCTTGGGAGGCACGTCTGAGTGCCAGCGGCGAGCGCGGTCAGTCGTTTTTGGCGCGCCTGGCGTCTGGTGGCATTGAGCAGCCTCTGCCAACTCCCGTACCGTTTGACAAAGAGACCTCCGTAGCAACTCGAAAAGCGCTGCAGCGCGCCTTTGATGGCATATCAGCGACGTCGCGGGGCATTGTCGCAGGATCCGCGGATCTCACCGACAACACGGGCGTGACGCTTAGCGACACCAGTACCCAAAGCAAGCAGTCGCCCAATGGTCGCCAGATTCACTACGGCATTCGCGAGCACGCCATGGGTGCCATCATGGTCGGTATGGCGCTGCACGGAGGCGTGCGACCCGTGGGATCTACGTTCTTTGTCTTCAGCGACTACATGCGTCCCTCAATTCGCCTGGCTTCGCTGAGCCACGCGCCGGTGCTTTTTGTCTTCACGCACGACTCTGTTGGCGTTGGCGAAGATGGCCCGACGCATCAACCGGTTGAGCACTTGATGTCGCTTCGCGCGATGCCCAATCTTCACGTTGTTCGCCCGAGCGACGCCAACGAAACGTTGCAGCTCGTTCGTCACTATTTCTCAGAACAAGTGCCCTCGCCCACGGCGCTCGTGCTAACTCGACAAGACATACCTGTCCTTAAAGGTAATGACGCAGCGGCTTCGAAAAAAGGCGCCGAAAAGGGCGGCTACGTACTTCGTGAGCGTGACGACGCACGGATTACCTTGATGGCGACGGGCTCTGAAGTGGGCGTCGCGCTTGCCGCGAGTGACACGTTGGCCTTGCAAGATGTCCCCAACAGAGTGGTTGCCCTGCCGTGTTGGGAATGTTTTGACGAACAACCGGCGGAGTACCGTGACGACGTTTTACGCCGCTCCATACCTAGCGTTGCCATTGAGGCCGGAAGCACGCTTGGCTGGTACAAGTACGCGACGGACGCTATTGGTATTGACACGTTCGGGCTCAGTGCGCCGGCGAGTTTTGTTTTTGATTACTACAACATCAACGCTGAGACGTTGGTGCGTCACGTGCACGAAATGCTGGAGGACTGAATATGACTCGATTAGACGCCCTGTACCTCGACCACGGCCAAAGCCCCTGGGTCGACAATATTCGTCGTGACTGGCTCGAGGACGGGACGCTGAGCGAGCTCGTTGCCCGTGGCGTTCGAGGCGTCACGTCGAACCCTTCCATATTTGCCAAGGCGCTCACGGCTACTAATGCGTACGACGACGCCATCCGGTCGCTTGGTTCAACCGACGCCGAACACGTCTTTGAAACGTTGGCAGCGAAAGACGTGCAAGATGCCTGCGACGTGCTGGCCCCTGTGTATGAAGCGTCCAAGCGAGAACTTCAAGCAGGCGTTCGACGTCATACGGACGGATTTGTTTCTTTAGAAGTGTCACCGCGGTTGGCCTTCGAGACGCAGGCAACAATTGAAGCAGCGAAGCGCCTTTCGGGTCTCGTCGATCGGCCGAATTTGATGATCAAGATTCCGGCGACGAAGGAATGCCTCGAAGCAGTGTCGGCGGTGTTGGGACTCGGTATCAACGTGAACGTGACGCTTATTTTTTCCATTGAACGCTACGGCGAAGTTATCAATGCCTTTGTTGAAGGCATTGCTCGCGCCCGTCGGGCAGGTTTCGACGTGGAAAATATTGCGAGTGTCGCGTCGTTTTTCGTCTCGAGGGTGGACGTCGCCGTTGATCCTCAGTTGCCTAAAGGTAGCGAGCTCTTGGGAAAAATCGCCAACGCACAGGTGGCCGCTGCGTACGAGTTGTACTTGGAACGATTTCCAGCTGGCGAATCATTTTCTGGTGCGCAGGTGCAGCGACCCCTCTGGGCTTCCACGTCTACGAAGAATCCCGCCTACGACAAACTGTTGTACGTCGACGACCTGATTGCCAACGAGACCGTCAACACCATGCCTGATCCCACGTTGGAGACTTTCTACGAATCAGGTTCATTCACTCGATCGCTGTTGGAAGATACTTCGACTCGAAAAGCTGCCTCGAGTCTTTTAGAGAAACTGCCGCGCTCGGTGTCCCTCAACGACGTGACGAAGAAGCTTGAAATTGATGGTGTGAATTCCTTCATTTCTTCGTACGAAGAGATTTTGAAGACCGTTTCCGAGAAGATTGCCACCACGAAATAGTTCCTTTGATGCCATGCCTCGGCGGTGTGAAGGCATCCGATGTGAGCGACAACAAAAGTGTTCGTGGTTGAGTTCTCACGACCTACGATGAACCGGTGACCGTTGACACTCCCGTAAGTACCGACACCGAATATCTGCTCAATAAGACTTCAAGGGAGTTGGCGCCTCAGGCCTTTGCAATAGCCCGGACCGCCTTTGGAAACGTCATCACCTACTCGCCCAAGGTCTTCATACCGTTGACCAAACTTTGTCGCGATCGATGCGGCTACTGCACCTTCGCCCAGGCGCCAGCGCACGTCGCGGCACCCTTCTTGTCGATTGACGAAGTCCTCGAGATTGCACAGGCTGGTCAGGCGGCCGGATGTACGGAAGCACTCTTTACGTTGGGCGAACGTCCCGAACTTCGCTACGACGAGGCTGCTCGGTGGTTGGCGGCACGGGGATATCGCTCGACCGTTGATTATTTGAGCGAGGCCGCTCGTTCGGTACTCAATAGCACAGGACTTTTGCCCCACGCGAACGCCGGGGCCTTGCATCGACACGAACTAGAAATGCTGCGCGAAGTGAGCGCTTCTCAGGGCATGATGCTCGAGACGCTTGCGGAGTTGCCGGCGCACCGTCTCGCGCCGGACAAAAATCCAGCACGGCGACTGGCGACGCTGCGTTTCGCCGGTGAGTTGGCCATTCCTTTCACAACAGGTTTGCTCGTCGGTATTGGTGAAACCCGTCGGGACCGACTCGCCACACTTGAAGCAATTCGTACATCGCACGAAGAGTTTGGCCATGTGCAAGAAGTGATCATTCAGAATTTCTTGCCGAAACCCAAAACCGCTATGGCGCAGTGGCCCGCTGCCGACGACGAAGAATTTCGCTGGACCATTGCCGCCGCACGAATCGTTCTTCCATCGAGCATTCACTTGCAAGCGCCGCCGAATCTCAGCGATAATCCCACCGAGCTTTTGGCGTTCGGGATCGATGACTTTGGCGGCATTTCGCCCGTCACGCGCGACCACGTAAACCCCGAGCGTTCGTGGCCCGCTGTTGAGTTACTGGGAAGTGAAGTTGACGCGGCCAATCTCGTGCTCGCGTCGCGACTCACCATTTATCCTGAATTCGCAAAACGATCCGAAATCTTCCTCGATGAAGACGTACGCCCTTTCGTCCTTGCGCATTCGGACGCTCAGTCACTCGCACGCGATGATCACTGGTATTCCGGCTCGGATCAGGATCCTCCTCTTCGCCCAAACAGCACGGCCACCAGCACACTCGTACAGGGAATACTTGCTCGCTACGAGCCGGGTTACGAATTTAACTCCGACGAATTAGTAGCTCTATTTCGCGCGAGGGGCGCCGACGCGGAATCGATTTACCGCGCGGCTAACGATATTCGCAAACGTCGTTCGGGCGATGACGTTACCTACGTGTTCAACAGAAATATCAACTACACGAATGTCTGCACTTTTAAATGTCGCTTCTGTGCCTTTTCAAAAGGCCCACTGTCACTAAATTTGCGCGGCGATCCCTACTTGTTGACGCTCGAGGAAATTTCTCAACGAGTGCGTGAAGCCGAAGAAATGGGTGCGACCGAGGTGTGCCTGCAAGGTGGCATTCACCCCAACTTCGACGGCGAGTATTACGTCGACGTAGTGGCCGCGGTGCGGGCTGGTTCGCCGACCATTCATATCCACGCCTTTAGTGCCCTCGAAGTGTTCGAAGGTGCTCGACGATCGAACGTGGATCTCGAATCGTATTTATCGCGTCTCAAGGATGCGGGACTCAAAACTCTTCCTGGTACGGCCGCCGAGATTTTGGACGACCGAGTTCGAGCAGTCTTGTGCCCGGACAAGTTGAACTCCGATCAATGGCTCCAAGTACACCGTGCCGCTCACGCGGTAGGGCTTCGTTCCAACATCACGATTATGTTTGGCGCGATTGAAGGCGTGGAGAGTTGGGCGACGCACCTTCTTCGCACACGTGATCTTCAAAAGGAAACGGGTGGCTTTACCGAATTTGTGCCACTCCCCTACGTGCATATGGCGACACCCATGTTTCTTCGCGGTCGTTCGCGAAAAGGTCCCACATTTCGCGAGGCCCTACTCATGCATGCCGTCGCACGACTGCATTACGCGACATTGATCGACAACATTCAAGTCAGCTGGGTGAAGATGGGCATCGAAGGTTCGAGGCAGATACTTGAGGCGGGTGCTAATGATGTCGGCGGCACATTGATTGATGAGAACATATCTCGAGCGGCGGGTGCAGAACACGGACAAAAGATGGACGTCACGGCACTTGAAGAACTTGTGGGGCCGCTCGGCCGTCCGCTTCGCCAGCGAAATACTCTCTATTCGAAGATTTGAACTCTTAGACCGAATCGTCGTCGAACTGCGCGCCTCGTAGGAGCTGCTCGGCCTTTGCGAGTGAGCGACGTACTTTTGCGAGACTGCGTTCTTGTTCCTTAGCGGCCTCTGGATTGTCGCCGCGTAGTTGGGCGCGTACCGCATCGAAAATGACTTGGGATACCTGTTCGTTGATGCTCGCTATTTGATCGGCGAGGTCACCAAAGGCGTCACGCGCCACGATTACGCAAGCGTTTCGACGTTCAATAATCCTTCGGCGTATTCGTGACGAAGCACTTTCTTATCGAACTTTCCGACGCTGGTCTTGGGGACCGTCTCAACGAACGTCCAACTCTCCGGTATCCACCACTTGGCAACTCGGTCCCTTAGAAAGTCTCGCAACTCTGATGCAGTAGCCGTGGCGTCGGGGCGAAGCACCACACAACACAGTGGGCGTTCCTGCCATTTCTCATCGGGAATTGCGACCACTGCAGCCTCAAAGACTGCCGGATGCGCCATAACTTGATTCTCCAACTCTACCGAACTAATCCATTCACCACCGGACTTGATGACGTCTTTGGTGCGGTCGGAAATCACCATGAAGCCGAGTCCGTCAAGTGTTCCCATGTCGCCGGTACGTAGCCAGCCGTCGTGGAATTTTTCGGGGTCATCAACACCAAAGTAGGAACCCGTTATCCACGGACCACGAATCTCGAATTCGCCAACTTCTTTTCCGTCGCGAGGAAGTACGACGCCGTGGTCATCAACAATTCGAATGTCCACGCCACCAACGACGCGCCCAGACTTGACGCGATAATCAGTATCTTCTTCGGGAGGCGTACCGGCGGGGGGTATTGAAACGGCGGCCAACGGGCTCGTTTCCGTCATGCCCCAGCCTTGAATCATATCGATGCCAAAACGTTCTTTAAAGGCCTCAATCATGACGCGAGGAACAGCTGATCCTCCAGCCAAAACAGCGCGCAAGCTGGACAAGTCCACCGAAGGATCTGACTCAGCAACACGAAGAACGTCATTCCAAATGGTCGGAACGCCCAGAGATATTGTGGCCTTCAAATCCTTCACCATCTTGACAATGGGTCCGCCCTGCAAGAACATTTGGGGCATGATGAGCTCGGTGCCCGCAAAAAATGCGGTGTACGCCGCCCCCCACGCATTGACGTGAAACATCGGGACAATGAGTAAGCAACGATCACGTTCACAAAGACCCACGGAGTTCGCGGACGTAGATGCCATGGAGTGCAGCCAGGTTGAACGGTGCGAGTAGACCACACCCTTTGGATTGCCCGTCGTTCCCGATGTGTAACACATGATCGCAGCGTCACGTTCATCGAGTTGCGGCCAATTAAAACCCGGCTTCTCATTTAGAACAAATTGGTTGTAGTCCAATGTCTCACCCAACAGCGCGGTCTCTCCCGAGCCGTTCACGATGATGTGTTCTACCGATGGAATTTGGTCACGGATCTTGGCCAGCAAAGGAATCAGGGAGCCGTCGACGATTATCACTTTGTCCTGCGCGTGATTAATGATGAAGGCCAGTTGATCGGGCGCGAGACGAATGTTGAGCGTGTGCAGTACCGCTCCCATGGACGGCACCGCAAGATAGGCCTCGAGGTGGGATTGGTTGTTCCACATGAACGTGGCCACTCGGTCGCCGTTTTTCACACCGATATTGGTTAGTGCCGTCGCCAAGCGCTCTGCTCGCTTAGCAATTTCAAAGAACGTTGCCTCTTCAACTCCTTCGGGGGTTACCGTGAATACTTTCTTGTCGGCGTAGACCCATTCACCTCGACGAACGATGTCGCTAATGAGCAGCGGCACTTCTTGCATGGTGCTGTTCACAAATTCCCCCTTATTGCTCGTGAGTGATACTACAAAGTACGAAGCATGCTGCTACCAGCTCGTGGCGTAGGGCTCGAGCGGAGCAGTGGCGAGTTCAATAGGGCCCTCAAGAAAAGCGTTGACAGCCACGGCAGCCGAACGTCCTTCGGCAATGGCCCAAACAATCAAGCTCTGACCCCGCACAGCATCGCCGCAAGCAAAAACGCCACTTCGCTCGTCGTCGAGGTGCCAGTTGGAACGAACGCGAAGGGTTCCCTGGGCCGTTGTTGGTAGTGAAGAAAAGTCCGACGCGTCGAGTTCGGGCCCGATAAATCCGGCGGCCAGTAAAACGAGTTCCGCGTCCAGCAATTCGGTGTTCGAAGGATTGGCTGCTTCGGCGAGTTCCAAGTGACGCACTCGGCCATCAGGTCCGGCAATAAAGCGTTGGGTGGCAACCGCGTAACGACGTGCGCCACCTTCCTCATGCGCGCTGGTTACCTTGAAAAGAAGCGGCATTGTGGGCCAAGGTTGAGTTCCTGGCCGTTTCTGGGGCGGTTCGGGTTGTATCTCAAGTTGCAATACACTGGCGGCGCCCTGGCGAAGCGCTGTTCCGAGACAATCTGCGCCCGTGTCGCCCCCACCAATGATGATGACGTGACGGCCCGCTGCGTTGTAGTCCGACGACGAAGGCTTGTCGTATTCGATGTTCGCAACTTTCAAGTAGGTCATGGCCGGCATTATCCCTGGCAGATCGGCTCCTTCGACATTCAAGGTTCGAGGGATCGTCGAACCAAGGGCCAAGAGCACCGCATCGAATTCTTGACGGAGGTCGTCAATGGATGGCTGACCCGTTGCACCGACGTCAACACCGGTGTGAAACAAGACGCCCTCGAGTTCCATCTGTTCGAGTCGGCGATCGAGAATCACCTTTTCCATCTTGAATTCTGGAATGCCAAAACGAAGCAGTCCACCAATAGCTTCTTGGCGCTCAAAAACACTCACCGCGTGACCAGCTCGCGCGAGTTGTTGAGCGGCGGCGAGTCCCGCGGGCCCCGAACCAATAACGGCAACTTTCTTGCCGGTCGCGAGAGGGGCGATTTCAGGTTTCACCCGTCCCTCTGCGAAACCACGTTCAATAATCTCGTACTCCACACGTTCGATTGTCACCGGATCATCGGCGATACCGAGCACGCAAGCCGATTCGCAAGGTGCTGGACACAATCGACCCGTGAACTCAGGAAAATTGTTCGTCGCGTGCAAACGGATGAGTGCTTCTTCGAAGTCATTCTTGAAGACGAGATCGTTCCATTCGGGAATCAAGTTGCCCAGTGGGCAACCCTGGTGACAAAACGGAATGCCACAGTCCATGCAGCGAGCGGCCTGGTGCTCGGTTTCGTCCTTGGCTTGCGGCACGTAGACCTCGTGCCAATCGCGTAGTCGTAGTTCCACCGGACGCCGGACCGGGTTCTGGCGTTTGAATTCGAGAAATCCGGTTGGCTTACCCACGTTGCTTCTCGCGGTCTCGAACCTTTCGATATTCCTCGGACTCAATCTTCAAAAAGTTCATTCGTTCTTCGCGCCAAGTGTCGAGAAAATGTTGGGCCCAAGCGGAGCCCGTTTCTTTGACGTAGTGCAACAGCAAATCTCGAACAATCTCGTCGTCTTCAACTTCCAAGGGCTCAACATCAAACACTCCTGAACTCAGTCGCTCGTCCACGCTGTCCCAGGGGTCATAGAGATAGAGCGTTCCGCCTGACATTCCGGCGGCTACGTTTCGACCCGTCGGGCCAAGAATAAGTACTTGCCCACCGGTCATGTATTCGCAGGCGTGATCGCCAGCGCCTTCCACCACAATCGTGGCACCAGAATTACGAACACCGAGGCGCTCACCGACGACACCACTGAGAAGGATTTCACCACCTGTGGCTCCGTAACCAATCACGTTGCCTGCAATGATGTTGTCCTGGCTCGAAAAACTCGAACCGACGGGCGGAACGACAATGACACGTCCTCCCGACAAGCCCTTTGCGACGTAGTCGTTCGCGTCGCCTTCCAGTCGAATGGTCACGCCGGAGGGCAAGAACGCTCCGAGACTCTGTCCGGCCGATCCCTGCAAATTGAGCGTCACGGTGTCATTGGGTAAGATTCGCTCCTCAAATTTCCTGGTCAGAGCACTTCCCGTCAATGTGCCGACCGTGCGATGCACGTTTCGAACGTCACCCGAGAAGGTGAAACTCTCTCCTCTTTCAACGCACGCGAGCGCGTCATCGAGGAACTGACGATCAAAGGCTGACTCGAGTCCGTGTTGTTGCGAGCGAGTGTTGCGCGTCTGTCCTTCAATCGGCGCCATCAGTAGTTGACCAACGTCTACTCGTCCGCTCTTTTCATCTTGGGCCAGTACTGCTTCTAACAAATCGGTTCGACCAATGATCTCTTCGAGGGTTTTGACGCCCAATTGACTGAGGTATTCACGAACCTCTAGGGCAATAAATTCAAAGAAGTTTTCAACAAATTCGGGCGTTCCACTAAAGCGAGCTCGAAGTTCTGGATTCTGTGTCGCGATACCCACCGGGCAAGTATCGAGGTGGCAGACGCGCATCATGATGCAACCTGACACGACAAGTGGCGCCGTCGCGAAACCAAATTCTTCGGCTCCGAGCAGCGCGCCAATAATGACGTCGCGACCGGTCTTTAATTGTCCATCAACTTGGAGCACAACTCGGTCACGTAAGCCATTGGCGGCAAGTGTCTGTTGCGTCTCGGCGAGTCCAATTTCCCACGGCGTACCGGCGTGCTTCAGCGACGTCAGCGGTGCGGCGCCCGTGCCTCCATCGTGTCCGGAAATCAGAATGACGTCGGCGTGCGCCTTGGCGACTCCCGCGGCAATCGTGCCAACACCTTGTTCGCTCACGAGTTTTACGTGCACGCGCGCGTTCTCATTGGCGTTCTTTAAGTCGTAGATCAATTGCTTTAAGTCTTCAATGCTGTAGATGTCGTGGTGCGGCGGCGGTGAAATGAGGCCCACGCCCACGGTCGAGTGTCGGGTCTTTGCGATCCACGGGTAAATCTTGACGCCGGCCAACTGCCCGCCTTCGCCAGGCTTGGCTCCCTGAGCAATTTTGATTTGGAGATCGTCGGCGTTGACTAGGTATTCCGACGTGACGCCAAATCGCCCTGAGGCCACTTGCTTGATGGCCGAGCGACGATTGTGTCGAAGATCCGACGTGTCAAAACGCTCTCGATCTTCCCCGCCTTCTCCTGTGTTCGACTTCGCTCCTAAGCGATTCATGGCAATGGCGAGTGTCTCGTGTGCCTCCGCGGAAATGGAGCCGTAGGACATGGCGCCGGTCGAAAAACGCTTCAGAATCTCCGATGCGGGTTCGACGTCGTCAAGATTGAGCGGCACGGCGGCATTCTTTAATCGCAGTAAACTACGAAGCGTAAGTCGCTCTTTTTCCTGATCATCGACTAATTCTGTGTACTGCTTGAAGATCTCAAATCGCTTGGAACGCGTGGCGTGCTGAAGTTTGAACACCGTACGCGGATTAAAGAGGTGTGCTTCGCCGTCTCTTCGCCACTGGTATTCGCCTGCACTCTCGAGTGGGGTTAGAGCAACTGCTGTTCGCACGAATGCGTCGTCGTGGCGAGCGAGAACGTCGGCTGCCACTTCGTCAAAGGACTTGCCGCCAATGCGCGAGTGCATGCCAGCGAAGCATTGGGCGAGAACGTCCTCGCCAATACCCACCACTTCAAAGAGCTGACTTCCGATGTAACTCGCAACGGTACTCACGCCCATTTTCGACATAATTTTGACGATGCCTTTGGTGAGCGCCTTCGCGTAGCGGTAGCGAGCGTCACTTACCGGGCCAGCCACGAGTCCCTCGCTCACGAGATCGTCCACCGTGTCATACGAGAGATAGGGACACACGGCCGATGCACCAAATCCGAGAAGTAATGCGGCGTGGTGTACTTCGCGAGCATCGCCCGACTCAACAACGAGCGCCGTCTTTGATCGAAGATGTTCGACGATCAGACGATTGTGCACGGCCGCGGTGGCGAGAAGACTTGGAATCGGCGCTTGATCGAGCGAAGCGTTTCGGTCAGAGAGGATGATGATGTTGCAACCATCGTGCACGCGCCGAACAACTTCGTCAGCGAGTGCACAGAGTGCATCAGAGAGCGCCTGACCAGGAGTTTTGCCGTCTTCGTGCACCGGAAACAGTCCGTCCAGCGCGACCGACTTAAAACCTTCAGCGCCGCTCGCTTCGTGAATGTAGCGAATCTTGGCGAGGTCTTCGACGCTCAGGATCGGCGAGGATAGAACAATCTGGCGACAGTGTTCGGGTGACTCCAGCAACAAGTTTTTATGTGGGCCAAGACCAATACGCGTCGACGTTACAAGTTCTTCTCGAATGGCATCAAGAGGCGGGTTTGTTACCTGCGCAAATAGTTGTGTGAAGAAGTCGTAGACACTGTGGTTCTTCTTCGAGAGAACCGGAAGTGCTGCGTCATTGCCCATTGAACCGAGTGGCTCTTCACCGGCGCTGGCCATTGGACCAAGAATCAGCCGCAGGTCTTCTTCGCTATAACCAAAGAGTCGCTGATGTTGCAGGACGCTGTGGTGTTGGGGGGTGAGCATGGGACGAGGTGCGAGGTCATCGAGCGAAACTTGTTGTTCGTCAAGCCAAGTCCTGTAGGGCTGGCGTTCAGCGAGCGAGATTTTCAGTTCGTCATCTTCGATGATGCGGCCTTGTTCGATGTCAACGAGGAACATGCGGCCTGGCTTCAATCGTCCCTTTTGTTTGACAATGCTCGGGTCAATGGGCAGCACACCAACTTCACTCGAAAATATGACTCGGTTGTCGCTCGTTACCCAGTACCGCGCCGGACGAAGTCCATTGCGGTCGAGCACGGCGCCCACGATGCGACCATCGGTAAAGGAAACAGAAGCTGGGCCGTCCCAGGGTTCCATAAGCGCGGAATGGAAACGATAGAAATCTCGTCGCTCAGCGTTCATCGACGTGGAGCGCTCCCAGGCTTCTGGAATCATCATGAGCACCGCGTGGGGCAAACTGCGTCCACCCAAGGTCAAGAGTTCGGCAACCTCATCAAAGCTCCCCGAATCACTCGAGTGTGTCGACAAAATTGGTGTGAGGTCGCTTACCGGGACGGGAAACAGATCGGATTCCAAAAGACTTTCCCGAGCGATCATCCAGTTGCGGTTGGAACGCACAGTGTTGATCTCTCCGTTGTGAGCAATAAAACGAAAGGGTTGCGCTAATTCCCACGACGGAAATGTATTGGTCGAAAAACGACTATGCACCAGAGCAATAGCCGAAGAGAATCGTGGGTCGTCGAGGTCGGGGAAATAGGTTCTGAGCTGCGGGGCCGTTAACATTCCTTTGTAGATCAATGTCCGTGATGACGTGGAAGATGCGTACAGCGATAAATTGTGTTCCGCCATTTTTCGAAACGCGAACAGCGCAGCTTCAAATCGGTCTTCACTCGAAGGTTGCACGCTCTCGAGGAACTGTTGGTGTTGCGCTGGTTCGGCCGAGAGCGCTGTTGGTCCCAAGTTGGAGGAGTTCGTTGGCACATCACGCCACAACACCGTTCGAAGTCCCAATGTCGCGGCCAATTCGTCGAGTCGAGTTCGCTGGGCTGCGACGTCGGAGCTCTGGTTGAAGAACCACATGGCCACGCCGTAGGTGCCGACGGGGCCAAGATCGACACCGAGTTCGAGGGCCTTGGCGCGCAGGAACTCATCAGGGATTTTGACCGTGATCCCCGCGCCGTCACCGGAATTGACGTCGGCGCCTGACGCGCCACGATGCTCCAGATTTTCAAGGATTGTTAACGCGTCGGCAACAGTCTGGTGGGTAGCCTTGGCGTCAAGGTTCGCGACCATTCCGACGCCGCACGCGTCGTGCTCGAAATCGCGAGAGTAGAGGGTATTTTTCATAAGCTTCGTCACTTGGGGACGACGCTGACCCGGTTTCAGTATAGACATACGAACCACGCACAACAATGAGGCTCATTTCTTCGGCCGCGACGTAGTTTGATTCCGTGAGCGAAAACGATTTCGACGTCATTGTCGTAGGTGCTGGCGTTATTGGTTTGTCGTGTGCGTTTGGCTGTTCGAGGAAGGGCCTACGGGTCGCACTGATTGATCCACGTCCTGGTTCGGGCGCTACCAACGCTGCCGCGGGCATGCTCGCCCCAAGTGCTGAAGCAACCGATGGCGAAAACGGCAGTTTCTTTGCGAGTCTCGAAGCGCTTTCGCTTTGGCCAGATTTTGTTCGAGACGTAAGCGAGCGCTCGGGAGAACCACTTCACCTAGACGAAGGCGGCTCACTCTGTGTTGGTTGGGACCACAGTGATCGAGCCCTCCAAGCACACCTTGCTCGTACCGCTACTTCGCTCGGCGTCGGAGTGATCCTGGTTGAACGTGTCCAGCGCGCGGAGCTTTTTCGTGACGTAACGCCAAGAATTACCTCCGGTCACTTCTACGCCAACGACGCATCGATTGATCCTGACATTGTGGTCCGTGGACTCATGGGCGCCCTACGTCGCGATGGTGCCACGTTCATAAACGAACGAGCTACCGACTGCGTCGACGGCGGCGGTGCGGTCATCGTGCAGACCGCTTCAAGCACGTACCGGGCCAAGCGAGGCATTATCGCGACGGGTTACTCCCCCGATTCATGGTCACTTCGACCATCGAAAGCGCACGCGATTCGTCCTGTTCGCGGATCCACCATTCGTTTACGACTTGAAGGACTCGTGGAGCCACGAATGATTCGCGCCGTCGTTCGTGGACGCAGCGTGTATATCGTGGTTCGAAGCAGTGGTGACGTGGTACTTGGTGCATCGTCGGACGAGTCATCGGAATTGATCACCGAAGCGGGCACTGTTCTGCGTCTCATGAGCGACGCGATAGAAATCCTGCCTCATCTCGAGCACGCGACGTTCGTAGGAGTACGCGTGGGACTACGACCCGTTTCGGCTGATCAGAATCCATTTTTCGAGTTGCTTGCCGGCGAGAAATGGGCGTGGGTCGGAGGGCACTACCGACAAGGAATCACTATGGCACCCCTCGTTGCCAAGCAGGCCGGTGCCTTTGTCGTGGAGATGGCGTGTTAAGGGTCAATGGCGAAGATGCTCTCTTTGAAGGCAGCGTTTCCGATCTATTGACGCATCTAGATATCGCGCCACGCGGCATTGCGGTAGCCCTTAATGGCGCCATCATTCCTCGGTCAGAATGGACAACGACGATTGTTCCCCTTGAGGGATCAATCGAGATAGTGACGGCCGCCGCAGGCGGTTAGAGGAGACTGGGCCATGGCTACGCACGATGAATTATTGAATGCCCTCGATGAGCGGATCTTGGAAGCACTGCGAGCAAAGGCAACGGGTGAAACCATTGCGAGCTTGTTCGAGGCGAGGGCGTGGTTGACGAACCCCGATCAAGATCACTCCCCTCGTCGTCCCACTACGTAAGTTTTCACGTGAAGCAGTAGGCACCTGCCGCTAAAGCAGATGTTGGCCTACGACTAGGGTTGTTCCGTCGCGGGCTGTGGCGCAGCTTGGTTAGCGCGCTTGACTGGGGGTCAAGAGGTCGTGGGTTCAAATCCCGCCAGCCCGACCATAAACGTGTTTCGGCGATAAACCGTAGTTTTATCGGGAATCTGGACGTCCCTCTCATGATTAGATGGATTGCGAACTACGTCGCCACTGAAGATGAGATAGGTCTAAGACGTAAGTGGCGTAACTCCCTTCTGGAAGTTCAGAAAAACGGGCTGGACTAACGCGCAATTCAATTGCATTGTCCTTTTGCGCTTGGCCCGTGATTTTCCAATTGGAAGCTGGGTGAAGATACTGATACCAAACGTGACCGCCATCAACCGTTACGTCAATTACAGCATTGCTCACCATGATCACCGCTTGACTCGATTCCGGAATCACTCTTGTGATGTAGTACAAACTTCCACCGGCCCAGTCACTGGCTAGCAGTGGCCCGGCAATCGTCCAATGGGCTCCGCCGTCAATGCTGCGCACCGGAAATGTCGGAGCAGAATTGGGCGCTTGCCATACTCCCCACTCCGCTTTGGACTTCACGGAAATCAAGGTGACTGTCTGTGCTTGAGATGCGTACAAAACAGTTCCCCAAGGACGAGCCGGCGCGATGGTGTCAAACGTCATACCGCGCTGCAACGGCAGTGTTTTTGGATAGGGCGACTTCATTGTCGTCGATGGCCCCACGAGTACGACCACGGTAATCGCGATGATGGCAGCGACGAAAACCGCAATCGACCCCTTAGCGAGGCGCTTCACGTGGCGTCACGCTCTGGTATATCTAGACTCACTTCCCATGTCTACAGTCGCAATGGTCTCTCTTGGACGCCGTTAGTCCTCTGACGTGTATTACCGCCTGATTTAGGTTTTTGAGGTTTTTTTGAACCGCACTTTTCGATGATTTGGGTTCAGTTTTCCTCACGCTTTTTTCGCAGTGTCTTGCGGGCTGCGGACGTGGCGCGCTGTTCAACTCGTCGTTCGAGCCACTCCTGGACGCGAACCTCTTCAAGGTAGGCGTCGACGCGTGATTGTGGTAATTCACCAGCATTTATGGCCTTTGTTATGGCACAACCCGGGGTATCTCCGTGTGCACAGTCGCTGAAGCGGCACTGCAAGATAACCTCCACGACGTCCCTAAAGGCCTCGTTTAAACCTTCTCGTTCACCGTAAAGAGCGGCTTCACGAATCCCGGGGGTGTCGATGATTACTCCCCCCGAAGGGATGATCACCAGTTCACGGTGCGTCGTGGTGTGTCGACCTTCGCCGTCGCGTCGAACTTCTCCAGTATTCATTCGGTCTTCGCCGCATAAGACGTTCGTCAAGGAGGATTTACCCGCGCCCGATTCACCGAGCAGCACCACGGTGCAACCAACGATGCGACGTCGAAGTTCTTCAATACCAATACCGTTCTTTACCGACAGGGCGACTGTTTCGACACCGTTGAGTCCGAGACTCACTTCCTTACAGAGTTCTTCGGCGTTGTTGACCGCGTCGGCTTTACTCAGCACCACGATGGGCGTCGCACCTGAATCGTAAGCAATGGCAACGAGCGAAGTTAAGCGATTGACGCGCAACAACGTATCGAGTGATCGCACCACGAGCACTAAATCAACATTGGCGGCCATGGATTGACGCTCGTCGCCCCGGTGTCCCGCGCGGCGAACCAACTCCGTACGACGTTCGAGAAGTTCAACGCCTTGCTCATTGCCGGCTACCCAGTCGCCGACAACCAAGTGCAATTTGTTTGGGACCAGATACGTACCCTCGGAGTTCTGAACGGTGGCCACGCCTCGGTCCACGCGAATGACCCGCCCTAGTGCAGCGGGCGTGCGAAGCTTTTGGTATTCACGAAGTCGCATTTCGTCGGCGCCCAACGCCGTCAAAGTGGCCAGCGCTTCAGGGGTTGCTTCGAGAATGGGTCCATCCTTGGATTGCACGCGTTTAAACGCCAAGTCTCCCATAGGTCAAAGAAGATTCCTTGCACTCAAGGGTTCTCAGTTTCTCGCGGCCGGTATTAACCTGTCGTTGAGCAATGACGCTGAATGTGGTGTCGCGGGAGTCGGTGCATTGACGAGTTGTAAGCGATGTCGTGACGAGGCGAAAGCTCAACGTCGAGGCCAATGAGCGCTACCCCACTCGCCGAAAGTCGACCCTGGAAAGTTCTCGAGGCTTTAGCGAAGAAGATGAAGAACACCAACCTTCGTACGCTGTTCCTCGAGCAACCTGATAGAGGAACGTCATTCGTCATCGAACATGGCGACTTGTACGTGGATTTCTCAAAACAGCAGATCAACGCTGATATTTTGGATGAATTGCTGCGCTTGGCGGAGCAGGTAGGCCTCGCTGATCACCGAGACGCGATGTTCCGTGGTGACAAGATCAATACCTCTGAAAATCGGTCTGTATTACATATTGCACTACGTCTACCTCGGTCGGTCTCCTTGGTGGTCGATGGGGTCGACGTCGTTGCTCAAGTACACGAAGTTTTGGACGCCATGGACGAGTTCGCCACCGCCATTCGTTCAGGCACAAAGCTGGGCTATACCGGTCGAAAAATTCGTAACATCATCAATATTGGCATTGGGGGCTCTGACCTGGGTCCGGCGATGGCGTATGAGGCACTTCGTTTTTATGAAAGTGACGAACTTGTTTTCCGATTCGTGTCCAACGTCGATGAAATCGATTTGCAGCAGGCTACCGTTGATCTCGATCCCGAAGAGACACTCTTCATTGTCTCTTCCAAAACATTCGGGACGCTTGAAACGCTGACGAACGCGCTGTCCGCTAAGGATTGGATTATTTCGTCGCTCGGCGACGAACGAGCCGTGGCGGATCATTTTGCGGCAATTTCTACCAACGTCAAAGGTGCTGAAGCATTTGGCGTGCACGCGTCAAACGTCTTTGGATTCTGGGACTGGGTTGGTGGAAGGTACTCAATGGATTCGGCCATTGGTCTTTCAACATTGATTGCACTTGGACGAGAGCAGTTTGATTCACTTCTCGAGGGCTTTCACGCAATGGACGAACACTTCCGCACAGCGCCGCTCGAAAAAAATCTTCCCGTGGTTATGGGTCTGCTGGCCATTTGGAATCGAAATTTTATGGGTCGTCCTACGACGGGCGTAATGCCGTACGACCAACGCCTGAAGTACTTCCCCGCTTATCTCCAGCAACTCACAATGGAGTCAAATGGAAAGAGCGTCACCTGCGAGGGGCACACGATTTCTTACGAGACGGGAGCCATCTACTGGGGTGATCGTGGCACGAACGGTCAGCACAGCTTTTATCAACTACTGCATCAAGGAACAACCGTTGTGCCAATTGACTTCATTGGTTTTGGAAGAAGCACGCAGCCGCTCGGCAATCACCACAACATTTTGATGTCGAATGTTTTCGCACAATCGCAAGCGTTGGCTTTTGGAAAGACCGCCGAGGAACTCCGCAACGAAGGCACGCCCGACGAACTGGTGCCTCATCGAGTAATGCCCGGAAATCGACCTTCGACGGTGATCTTGGCTCCAAAAATTACACCCCGACTTCTAGGGCAGTTGGTGGCGCTTTACGAACACTCGGTCTTCGTGCAAGGAACTGTCTGGGGCATCGATTCGTTTGATCAATGGGGAGTTGAACTCGGTAAAGTACTCGCCGCGTCGATTATCCCCGAATTGTCCAACGACGCTCCCCTCTCGCACGATTCTTCAACTAACGCCCTGATCAGGCATTATCGGTTGCTCAACGAAGGAGAAAACGAACGTGACAACGACTAATCCAATGCAGATCGGGATGGTCGGGCTCGGACGCATGGGCGCGAATCTGGTGCGTCGTCTCGTTCGCGATGGTCATTCATGTGTCGCGTTTGACGTGAACCAAGAGACGGTTCGTGGCCTCGAAGGCGATCACGTGAAGGGGGCCTCTTCGCTCGCGAATTTGGTGGAGCAACTTGCGACACCGCGCACGGTGTGGTTAATGATTCCCGCTGCGCTCACTGAACAAGTCGTCGAAGAATTATCGACGCTCCTTGGTGCAGAGGACGTCATCATCGATGGAGGTAATTCGTATTACCGAGACGACATTCATCGTTCGAAGGAATTGTCCAAAAAAGGAATTCACTATGTGGACTGTGGCACGAGTGGTGGGGTCTTTGGTTTGGAACGCGGATTTAGTTTGATGATTGGCGGCGAAGAAAAGGTCGTCGAGCGACTCGATCCAATTTTTTCGACCATCGCCCCGGGGCACGATGGTATGGAACCAACACCAGGACGCACTCGCACCGACGGTACGGCGCAGCTGGGTTATTTGCACTGCGGACCAAGCGGTGCCGGGCACTTTGTGAAGATGGTGCACAACGGGATTGAGTACGGGATGATGGCTGCAATCGCTGAAGGTCTGAGTATTTTGAAGCATGCCAACGTGGGCAAATCTGAGGTGGTTGCTGACGCGGAGACTTCTCCCCTGCGCCACCCGGAGTACTACCAATACGACATCGACATTGCCGAAGTGGCCGAACTCTGGCGACACGGTTCAGTGGTGTCGTCGTGGCTGGTTGATTTGACGGCGAGCGCGCTTGCACGTTCACCTCAACTTGACGAATTCACGGGACGAGTATCGGACTCCGGTGAAGGCCGTTGGACCATTGAAGCAGCGATTGAAGAGTCAGTACCGGTGCCAGTAATTAGCGCATCACTCTGGCAGCGATTCGAATCGCGAGGTGCAGGTGAGTTCACTGGAAAGATTCTTTCGGCGATGCGAACAGAGTTTGGCGGTCACGTCGAAAAGGCATCGGAGTGAATCACAACGACATTGTCGTTTGTGATGACGCAGAGCAAGTGGCCTCGAGGGCGGCAGAAATTATTTGTGACGCCGCCCAACGATCGGTAAGAAAGACAGAAAGTTTTCGTTTTGCCTTCAGCGGTGGCTCGACACCCTGGCGCATGTTCGAATTGCTCACCACAATGGCAATGCCTTGGCACTTCACGCAGCTATATCAGGTGGATGAGCGCATTGCTCCCGACGGTGATCCGGACCGAAATCTGACTCAACTTCTCAGATGTTTAGAGGGTATTTCGGTCGCCATCAACGCAATGCCCGTAACGAGTACGAATTTGGACATGGCGGCCGCCACCTACGCGTCACAGCTGCCCACGGCGTTTGATCTCGTACATTTGGGGCTCGGCGTCGACGGGCATACGGCATCTCTTGTTCCGGGTGATCCACTGCTCGACGAGACGCGGGCGTTGGTTGGAATAACGGGCACGTATCAAGGTCATCGTCGGATGTCATTGACGTTTCCCGTTCTTGATGCCGCTGATCAGGTACTTTGGTTGGTCACCGGAGCCGAGAAGTCGCCAGCTCTTGAAAAACTCCGCGCTGGCGATACGACAATTCCCGCGGGACGCGTGCACGCTCGACGCACACTCCTGATTGTGGACAAAGCGGCTCTCGGCGAACAGGGAGCAGCGTCGTGAATGCTGACGCTACTTCGCTAAAAGAAATGGTCGCTCCGGAAATCAAATTGGTACTCGCTGACGTTGACGGCACTCTGGTGACCTCGGCCAAAGAGTTGACGTCACGAACCATTGCCGCGGTACATGAACTGAATGAGGTGGGAATTGCGTTTGCGGTCACGAGTGGTCGTCCCCCACGGGGACTCACGATGCTCGTTGACCCACTTCGGATCACAACACCGCTTGCTGGCTTCAATGGAGGAATGGTCGTCGATCCCAAAATGCGCATACTCGAACAAAAGGTGTTGCCAACTGAACTCGTGGAGCCAATCATTGAGTTGCTGTTGCACGCCGGACTCTCCGTATGGGTGTTTCAAAATGTGGAGTGGTACGTACTTGACGAGACGGGACCCCACGTAGCTCGAGAGATGATCGCTTGTCAGTTCGCCCCTATCGAAGTGTCATCGTTCTCGAATCACACGACCGAAGTGGCCAAAATCGTGGGAATAAGTGACGATCCAGAACAAATATTGAACGCCAGCATGGCAATGGCAGCAGCCTTTGGCCAGCAAGTCGCCGCTTCAAGTTCACAAACGTACTACCTCGATGTCACCAACGTGTCCGCGAACAAAGGAAGCGTCATTGACTATCTGTCAGAAAAACTCGGAATCGAGAATAGACACATCGCCACGATTGGCGACATGGAAAATGACGTAGCCATGTTTGAGAAGTCTGGCTTCAGTATTGCGATGGGTAACGCCCATCACGACGTTCAAAGCATGGCCAATGTGACGACAACGTCAAATGAGAACGAAGGCTTCGCAAACGCGATGCAAACATATATTCTGGCCCCACGCCGGTCCTAGCCATATGTCACATTTTGCCTGATGCGCTCTAAAATTGCACCAAACTGATGATGAAAATAGATAAGACTGAGTTTGTTTCTATTGGCGGAGGTCTTTGGTGAACGTGCGTGCATCCAGAAATCGCATGGAGCGACCGGATAATCACGTGATTGTCCTCTTTGGGGCAACGGGTGATCTCGCCAAACGAAAAATTCTTCCCGGACTTTTTCACCTAGCTGTGGCCGGACTGCTCCCCGAGCGCTACCGAATAATCGGTTCATCGAGGTTGAAGTCTGCGTTGTCGGTAGAACAATTCCGAAAGAATGCCTATGACGCTGTATTGCAATCTGGCGTTAACGAACCAAGCGGCCCCGTGTGGGATGTTTTTGAAAACTCGCTGGACTTTGGCGTCGTGGACTCTGACGGCACCGGTGATCTAGTTCAGGTGGTCGAGCGAGCCGAAAAAGAAATTGGTGGTTCCGTTCGCCGACTTTTTCATCTGGCCGTTCCACCCGATGCAGTGCTCTCGCTCATTGAGATGCTCGGCAAGACCGGTTTAAACGAAAACGCCCGCATTGTGTGCGAAAAGCCGTTCGGAACAGATCTGGCATCAGCACAAGAGCTCGACGGCGTCATTCGGAGCAACTTTCGCGAATCGCAGGTGTTTCGTATTGATCACTTTCTTGGAAAGGAATCCATCGACAATATCTTGGCGTTTCGCTTTGCCAACGGTCTCTTTGAACCAACGTGGAACCGCAATTACATCCGGTACGTCCAAATTGACGTTCCCGAAACTTTGTCGATTGAAGGCCGCGGTGCGTTTTTTGAGGAGACCGGAACATTTCGAGACATGGTCGTGACACACCTCTTTCAAGTCTTGGGCTTTATTGCTATGGAAGAACCGACGTCGTTTGCCTCAAAACCACTTCGTGATGAAGTCGTAAAGGTCTTTGAGTCAACTATGCCGCTCGACCCCGCACACGTGGTATTTGGACAGTACGACGGCTACCTCAATGAATCAGGTGTCGCTCCCAACTCACAAACGGAAACCTTCGTGGCCCTTCGCGCCGAAGTGGAGAACACCCGATGGAAGGGCGTTCCGTTCTACCTTCGCACCGGAAAATGTCTAGCGGAAAGTCGTCGTGTCGTAACCATTGGTTTTCACGAGCCCGTCATGCGACTTTTTCCCCTAGGAAACAATGCGCGACAGCACCGTGGTAATGAAATCGTGGTCGATTTTTCTGATCCGGGATCCATTCACGTGCACTTTCTTGCGAAACTTCCTGGTCCCCAGATGCGACTTGGCCCCGCGGAGATGACCTTCCGCTACGGCGATAGTTTTCAGAGCACCGAGCATCTCGAAGCCTACGAACGTCTCATGCTCGAAGCGATGCTCGGAAATCAAACCTTGTTCACTCGTTCAGACAGCATCGAAAAACTTTGGGAAATTGCTGCCCCAGTACTCGATGAGCCACCTCCGGTGGAACGTTACGCGCAGGGTTCGTGGGGACCGTTCTCAATGAACGACATCGTGACCCCTGACCGCTGGTCGCTCCCCCGCTAGAGATTTTTATTCAAGCGTTCTAGCGTCCGCCGTGAATTCAACGGTGAGCCACAGGTCGTGTTGCAATTCGCCGAGACCTTGCTTCAGCGCTATGCGTACGTCATCGGATTGGCGCACAGTCCAGTCGGGACTTACGACGAAGTCAACCTCTACGTAAAACTTGCGGCCTACTTTGGTCATCCGTAGTTCTTCCTCACCGAGCTCAAACTGACGACAAACCTGATGTACCGCAGCTCGCACGGGGTCTTGGAGATCGAGGTCGGGCGTTCCTTCAACAAGTTCGATGAATGTTGATCGAATCATCCGGATTGGCGGACCTATGAAAATTAAACAGGCGAAGATTACGAGGATCGGGTCGACGTAACGTGCACCACGAGCCCAACTTGTTCCTTCAATCAATTGGGCAAACACGAAGGCCGCCAACATGCCTAGTCCCAAAAAAGCACCCGCGATCCACTGCGTGGCTTCTGCTTTCACGAGATCAGAACGTGCAGACAGACGTCGTAATTGCCAACCAAGTGCGACCGGCACCACAAAAGCAATAGCCGCGTAAATGACACCCCAACCGGTGGGCGTTTTCGTCCCGCCCTCAATGATGGTGAGTACCGCGTTGAAACTGGCGTAGGCGCACGTCGCCAGAAGTGCCACGCCTTCAATACCAATGATGAGAGGTGTCAGCGCTTCTCGGCCAAAAGGATAGCGAAGCGTTGGGCCTTCGGCTACGAGTGTGGACACTCGAATTGCCATCCACGAAAGCCCAATACCCAAAAACGTATAGAAGCCGTCAAAAAGGATGATTTGGGCGCCGGTGGCAATTCCAATGGCGATACCCAAGATGGCCAACGCAAAACCAACGACAACTGACAATGCCAGAGCCCGACGTTCGGTTCGAAATTCAGTCAACCTGCTTTTCATGAGCTCGTCTCAAATCGCAATCAACATTGCGTTACTGACGCAAAAGCCTAACAACCAGGGTCCATTGTTAAGGGGAACAATCAACGTTGCTCTAACGCTACGAATTGGCGAATAGTGCCAATGCTTTCTATGGAACCCTCGAGGACGTCACCGGACTGCAGGAACAATTGGCGTGTTCGAGTCGCACTCGCGCCGGATGGTGTGCCCTTGAATAGGACGTCAACTGGTTACGACGTGAGAACAATCGAAAACTGGCTAATTAAATCGGGAACGCTAGAGATCGTCGAAGCCTCGTTAATACTTTGGACGATATTGACCCCGGAGACAATCTCAATGTCAACAGCGCCGTCGGGCGTCAAGAGAAACGCTCGGTCCTGGTAGCACGCAATTCGCATGAGAGATGCTCCTGCTTAATATTGTTGTTACTCAGAAAGAAGTCGTAACTCTTGTTTGTAGCGACGTGCGTTCTGGACGTAGACAGCAGCTGAGCCCTGAATCATTGCTTCGCTGCTGGCGTTCTCCTTGATCTTGGCCGGAACACCAACGGCCAGAGCGTTAGCCGGGACAATTTGGTTGTTTGTCACCACGCAACCGGCTCCTACCGTGGCGCCGGAATTTACCTCCGCGTGGTGCAGAACAATTGAACCACTGCCCACCAGGGCACCGTCGTGAATGACGCATCCTTCGAGGTGAGCCAAATGACCTACGACACAGTCACTACCAACCAATGTGGGAAAATCTGCTACCGCGTGAACGACGGCGCCATCTTGAATTGACGTTCGATCACCGACCACAATCGTTCCGTAGTCGCCGCGCAGCACCGCACTGGGCCATACGGATGAAAGTGAACCAATCGTGACGTCACCAATGATGACGGCATCGGGATGCACGTAGGCATCGGGGTGGATTGTCGGGGTGCGGTCGCCTAAGGCATAGATCGGCATGCGGGTCTCCTAGTGGGCTAGCCAAGAAATTATCTGGTAAATACGCCAGATGAGATAAATGATGGATGCAACAATGAAGAATCGCCATCGCCACGGCACCGGCGCGCGAGGAACATCGACCACGGATGCGCCACAAACATCGCAGACATCACCCTCCACTGGGCGGTCACAGGTGTCGCACCACTGCGCCATCAATCAACGCGCACGCGAATTCGAATGGGTGTTGTTCCCAATTCAAATCGTTCTCGAAGTGATCGTTCTACGTAGCGCAGATACGTCTGGGGCAATCGTCCCGAAGCAAAGAGCGTAAACGTAGGGGGTTCAATTGCGCCCTGCACCGCGTAGCGGATACGTCCCGTAGGTGAAGGCTGGCGAATCTGCAAGTCGCGAATCGCACGATTGAGCGCCCCGGTTGATACTCGCTTGACGTAATCGGTAGCGGCCACGTTGAGCGCGGGAAGAATCCGGTGCACGCCCTTTCCAGAAAGGGCCGTTGTCTTTAGGACGGGCGCGTCACCGAGGAACGCCAGCTTGTCCCCCACCGTGGCGAGAATGTCATCACGGTCGTCGGTAGCGATGAGCTCCCACTTATTGAGCACAATGATGGAAGGGCAACCCGACGCTGAAATTCGTTCGGCGAGTCGTTGGTCTTGTCCGGTGGCGCCCTGGGTGGCGTCAATAACCAGAATTGCAATGTCGGCACGGTCGAGTGCGTCGAGACTGCGAAGCACGGCGTAAGTCTCGAGTCCGGCCTCGGTACGAGCGCGCTTTCGCATACCGGCGGTGTCAATGAAACGGATTCGTCCGTTGTCTGTGTCGATCACGGTGTCGATGGCGTCACGAGTGGTGCCAGGCATGTCGTGCACGACCGAACGCTCTTCGCCAATGATTTGGTTGAACAAGGTGGATTTGCCAACATTGGGACGACCCACGATGGCGACCTTCAACGTATCGTCATCGAGATTGGCCTCGGCGTCTTCGAGCGCTTCGGTGCTTTCAAGAAAGTCGACAATGCGATCAAGGAGGTCACCAGCTCCTCTTCCGTGTAGAGCGCTCACGGCGAACGGTTCGCCCACGCCCAATTTGATGAAATCCCAGGCTCCGGCTTCGTGCGTCTCATCGTCAATCTTGTTCGCTACGAGCAAGATTGGTTTGCCAGTACGAAGCGCCCAACGAGCTGCTGCCACGTCTTCTTCCATAACGCCAACGGAAGAATCAACAACCAATAACACCAGGTCAGCACTCGATAGAGCCGCCGTTGCCTGCGTCGACACCTTTTCCTCAAGTGAGTCACCAGCGGCCAGCCAGCCCCCCGTATCGACTACATCAAAGGTGACGCCTCGCCAATCAATCTCCACGGATTTTCGGTCGCGCGTGACGCCTCGATGTTCTTCAACGACGGCCACTCGTCGTCCGGCGAGACGATTGACGAGCGAACTCTTTCCAACGTTCGGCCGACCAACGATGACCACTTGGAATTTCCTCATACCAGCACCAGTCGCTGCTGACGCCATTCGTGAAGGACGCTGCGCAGGTCGAATCCGGTTGTTGGTATGACGCGCACGTTGCCTCGGACATCCTCGAGCGAAAGTCCATCGAGAAATCGGTCCTCGGAAAGGCAGAGATCGGGCAGGAGATACGTTGTCTTGGCATCTCGTGAGGCAAGTGTGTTGTTGATGTCGTTGCCGGTCAACAACCCAGCGACCTTGATGTTGCCACCGAAATAGTGATTAATGACTGGCACCACGGCTACGTCGTTGAACCCGCTTTGATCGAGCAGCCGGCGAAGAATCGGAGCAGCGTACTCACCAGTCAAGATCGCTATCTTGTCTGACGTGGCGTGCTCTGGTCCGTGGTCATCGAGCGTGCGAGGGGCTCGGTAGCCGAGAGCAGGCGCGCCATCAACGGACTGGAAGAAGCCCGACCCGAGTTTGTCCATCGGTGAAAACATGGTGAAACTTTCGCCAAACGCCGCGACGAGGCCCACGCCATTTTCAGCCTGATCGAGCGACGGATAATCCTCGGGGCCCGGGGTGGAAAGTTCCGCCACCAAATAAAATTCGTCACTCGCGAAAATCGTCTTTCGTCCGAGGAGCTCATAGCCGAGCGTTTGATACTTCGTCACGAGGCGTACGACGTCGCGTGCTTCGTCGGGCAAATGAGCCCGCATCGACGTTTCGTTTGAGAAGTCGCTTATGCCAATGGGCACGACGCTTAACGATGCCAGATCGGCGTAGTTCGTGAGAGCGTCGACGAGGGTTTCTTCTAGTTCGATACCGTCGTTCACGCCTGGACACACAACTACTTGACCATGGACCTCAATGCCAGCGTCCAAGAGTGCGCGCAACCATCGAAGGCTCGTGGCGCCCCGCGGATTTCGCAGCATGTCGGCACGACGATCCGGATTGGTCGTGTGAATTGAGACGTACAAGGGCGAAAGCCGTTCGTCCACGACACGTTCCAGATCAAATTCGGTAAAGCGAGTAAGTGTCGTGTAGTTCCCGTAGAGGAACGACAATCTAAAATCGTCGTCCTTGACGTAGAGCGAACGACGCATGCCCTTGGGTAATTGGTAGATGAAGCAAAAAGTGCAGTGATTGTCGCAAGTACGTATTCGGTCAAACACCGCGGAATCAATACTCAGACCCAGCGGCTCACCGGCCATTTTGGATATGTGTACCTGATGACGAAGAGGTCGATCCTCGCGCTGCAAGAGCAAGGTCACCGTCTCACCGTCGATCAATTGCTGGTACTCAATAATGTCCGTGGGCTCTCGGCCGTTTACGGCCAACAGCTCGTCGCCGACGCAGATATCAAGGTCGGCAACCGGAGAATTAGGCTTTATTGCTGAGATTTTGGCGCCAGACACCCCTTTAGCCTAGGCATCTTCGGTCCTTCACAAAACTAGGCTGGGGTTATGGCAGTAACCAAGGTTTTGTTGGCCGCTCCCCGTGGATTTTGCGCCGGGGTCGAAAAGGCCATTAAGGCGCTCGATTGGATGACCCGGGTCTTTGATCCGCCGGTTTACTGCTACCACGAAATCGTGCACAACCAACACGTGGTTGATCACTTTCGAAAACTAGGCGTTCAATTCGTTGACGACGTTCGAGACGTTCCTCCTGGCGCGCCGTTGATGCTCAGTGCGCATGGTTCGCCTCCCGATGTAGTGGAACTGGCGCGTAGTTCGGGAGGCGTAGTTATCGATGCGGTGTGTCCACTCGTTACCAAGGTGCACCACGAACTTAAGGTTCGCGCTCGAAAGGGTTACACCGTGTTGTACGTCGGCCACGAAGGTCACGAAGAAGCGGTGGGCACAATGGCGGTGGCGCCCGAGAGCGTTCATTTGATTGAGTCGACGAGTGATATTGACCAACTGGTCGGACAGCCCGGACCGTTTGCGCTTCTTTCGCAGACCACCCTGAGTCTTGATGAGTGGCAGGACCTTCGCGAATATGCCCTTCTCAAGTTTCCGGATTTGTGGATGCCGAATCGTTCGGATCTGTGCTTTGCCACTACTAATCGGCAGGCAGCGCTGCGCGAAATTGCCCATCGCGCCGATGCCGTGATCGTCATCGGGTCGGCGAATTCCTCCAATACCGTGGCGCTTACAAAGGTCGCTGAGTCCGCCGGTTGTTCGCGTGTTCTAAGGGTCAACACCGCACTGGAGTTGCCCGATGATTTGGAAGGTGTTGTCGCGGTCACGGCGGGCGCATCGGCTCCGGAGTCATTGGTGGACGAAGTGCTGGCTTTCCTAAATCCCGAAGACGGCGTCCACGTGGAAGCTGTTACGGTCGAAGACGAATATTTCCCGCCGCCACCAGAACTTCGAGAGACGTTGCGCGCACTGGGACTCTTCTTGGACGTCGTTTTTTCAACGGCCACAACGGACCCCCAGAACGAACAAGCCGACCGAGAATTCACCGCGGCTCAAGTCCTTGCCACCCTTTGAGTTGTAAGTTGTAGCAAAAGGGGGAACATGACGATTACTTCATTTTCCAGTATGGACCAATCCACCAAAGAGCAATGGATGACCATTGCTCACGAAACCATGGCGAATCAACCACGCGTCGCCGAGCAATTGCTAGCAATGGTTGAAAGTCTCGCGGGCATTACGGATGGTTTTTCGGTCGACCAAAAAACCCACTCACTGCAAACGGCCACGAGAGCTCTTGAATCTGGCGCCGACGAAGAAGTAGTCGTAGCCGCACTGTTGCATGACGTGGGCAAGTTAATCTCCGTGCCCAATCACCCTCGTATCGCCGCCGAAATCTTGCGGCCCTACGTGCGCAGCGAAGTTTTCTGGATGATAGCCGCTCATCAGGACTTCCAGGGCCGTCACTATTACCAGCACCTCGGAATGGACCCAAATTTGCGTGAGCAGCACCGAGGTCAAGAATGGTACGCCTTAGCTGAGCAGTTCGCCGACGATTGGGATCAGACCAGTTTTGACCCGAGCTTCCAATCGCGTAGCCTCGACGAATTCGCCCCGATGGTGCGACGAGTCTTTTCCTCGCCCCATTCCCTATAAGGAGCCGCAATGTCCAAGGTAGTTGACCTCGAAAAGCGTCGCGTCACGCGCCTGCGTCAGTACGCAATCGAACAAGCACTCCAGAAACTTGATGCTGAACGTCCGGGATTTAAGCCCGAAGAGATTGTGGTTCTCATTTGTGCTTACGAAGAAGAGGGCAACATCGCCGAAGTCCTCGACAAGCTGCCCACTGACGTCAATAGTGCGCCCTATACGCCTCTGGTGGTCGTTGACGGCGGCGATGACCGAACCGCCGAGATTTCTCGGAGCTATCCCCAAGTGGTCGTTATTGAATTTCCCGTCAACTTGGGTCACGGTGTGGCTTTGCAGGTTGGCTATCGCTACTGCATCAACCACAACGCGAAATACATCGTCACCCTCGACGCCGACGGACAGAACGATCCGGGTGAAATTCCTGACGTGCTCGCACCCCTGCTCAATGATCAGAGCGACTTTGTCGTCACGAGCCGTCGACTGGGAACGGACAACACTTCGGACAGCTTTCGAAAACTCGGCGTTCGATTCTTCTCCTTTGTAATGAACCGCATGACGGGTGCCAAGCTGACCGATACCTCGACGGGTTATCGCGCCCTTCGTGTCACGATGATGGCCGACGTTATTGACCGCCTCGAACAAGAGCAGTACCAGACGGCGGAGCTACTGATTACGTGTCTGAAGCGAGGATGGCGTGTTTCTGAGGTTCCGACAATTTGGTATCCGCGCTTTTCGGGTGAAACCAAGAAGGGCAAAAACTGGCTCTTTGGTTTTCGCTACGCCAAGGTGGTTTTTGGAACTTGGTGGCGTGAGCGCTAAGCGCTACATCTGCTCCGCTTGGGTGTAAGCAATTTCAAGAGCTGATCGAAGTTCTTCACTGGCCGCCGTCAACGTACTTCGACTCACGCGCCCCTCCGAACTCGGTGCGGAAATTGGTTTTCCGATAACGATGGTTACTCGCACAGGACGCGGAATTTTTGCGCCACGAGGCATTGCACGTTGGGTATGACCAATACCTACCGGCACCACGACAGCGTTCGTTCGAGCGGCAATAAACATGGCACCGTCATGGAGGTGCTCGACGTGTGCGCCTTCTTTTCTCGTACCCTCGGGATAGAGCACGAGGGCTTCACCTCGACGAAGCACCTCTTGGGCCATGTCGAGAGAATTACGATCCGCACTGCCACGCTTGACCGAAAAAGCCCCCATCATCAGGATAAATTGGGAGAGGATCGGTACTCGAAACAGGGAGTCCTTTGACATAAAGAACGTCTTTCGCTTCGTCATAAACAACGTAAAGGCGAAATCGATGTTCGACCGGTGCGTCGGAGCAATCAGGACAGGCCCCGTCGCCGGAATGTTCTCGCGACCTATCGTCTTTGGTCGAAACATGAGATACCACAACCCAAAAATGAGGGATCGGTAGAAGCGATACGCCAGCGTCCGCTCAGAACGTATGTCTAGCTCCGATGGTTCAGGCACGTCACAATCTCCTCGACCACGCTGTCAATGGCTCTACCCGTCGTGTCAATGTATAGCGCATCGTCCGCTAGACGAAGTGGCGATGACGGTCTATTGGAATCAATCTCATCGCGTCTTGAAACGGATGACACGTCTTCGTCGACTCGGCGTCGCGAACGCTCTTCTAACGACGCCGTCAAATATACCTTGACAACTGCGTTGGGAAAAACAACAGTAGTGATGTCACGTCCCTCGACCACCGTGCCGCGAGGTTGCCGCTTAGCCCATTCCTGCTGGCGTCGCACCATGGCGGATCGGACCAATGGTTGCGAAGCGACGACGGAAACGGCTTCATTGACCGGAACCGAACGAATTTCGTCACTTACGTCAACGCCGTCTATAACGGTAAACGGAACGGTGTCAATAACCACATCGGCGGCCAGTTGAGCCATTGCTTCGTGGTCGTGTACGTCGATGTTTTTGCGAAGCGCCAGAGCGGTGATGGCTCGATACATTGCCCCCGTATCGAGATAACTCCAGCCCAACTGATCCGCCACGGCTCGAGCGACGGTCGACTTCCCTGATCCCGCCGGACCATCAATGGCAATCACCTGATCCATCACTTAAGTGCGTCGACGTCGGAAAAGAAGCCCGGATAACTGCTCGCCACTGTGCTGATATCGTCCAACTCCGCGCCGGCACCGGCAATCCCCGCCACCGCTGAAGCCATCACCATTCGGTGGTCGAGTTCGGCGGCAAAGGAGAAGGACCGGAAATTGATCGCCGAACCGAGTCCTTCCACCTCGAAGTCGTCACCGGAGACGGTGACTGTTGACCCCAAGGCACGGGCCAAAGCAATCGACTGTGCAAATCGGTCTGATTCTTTGACACGAAGTTCACCCATAGCTTCGAAGCGAGTATTCCCATGTGCGGCGCAAGCTGCGACGACCAGGACTGGTACCTCGTCAACGGAAGGAATTTCGTTGGCGTGAATCGACGTTGCGCGTAACACACTTGAAGAAACGGTTATGTCTGCCAACTCGTTTCTCTCGTCAATATCTATATCGGCCCCCATGCGTCGTAAGACGTCCAGATAGCCCACTCGCTCCGGTGCAAAATAAACGTGTGGAATCTCGATGTTCGCTTCGGGATGGATTATGCCAAGTACAACGAAGAATGCCGCTTGCGATGGATCTGCTGGAATGTCCCACTCATGAGCCATAGGACGACCCGGCTGAATTTCAATTGTTCGACCCTCTGCGCTGTCCGTGATTGTGATCAAAATTCCTGCTGCTTGCAGCATCTCTTCGGTGTGTCGTCTCGTGCGAATGCTTTCAGTCACGCGTGAAGGTCCGCTTGCAAACAAAGCCGCCAGAAGAATGGCTGACTTCACTTGTGAACTCACGATGGGCACGACGTACGAAATTGCCTGGAGAGAAGCGGGACTAACGATCGTGAGAGGCGCAAGAGTGTTCTCTCCAGTGCCCTCAATGTTCAAACCCATTTGACGAAGAGGCGTTGCCACACGGTTCATTGGTCGTCTTGAGAGCGATTCGTCACCCGTTAGTACATGACGACCCGAGACGCCCCCCAATAATCCGGCGAGTAGGCGCATCGTGGTACCGGAGTTGCCGCAATACAGTTCACGTTCGCTGGCTCGTAATCCCTGATCAGGGCCAATTACTCTCAATTGTCCCTCAAAGACTTCGGTCGCGGCACCAAGCTGTTCAACGATTTGTTTGGTTGCTTGCACGTCTTCACCATGCGACAAGCCCGTGATGGTGCTGGTACCGCTCGCCAGTGCACTCAACATCAGAGCTCGATGCGAAATGCTCTTATCGCCAGGGACACGCACGATCCCCTTGAGCGACTTGGCTGCATGAATGCGCATAGTCAACTCTCGCGGTCGCGAACAACGTCGAAACCGCGTTGGGCAAGTTCCTTGCTGAATCTGTCAAGTTGATCTTGTCCAATAGCGAGCAAAAGTGTTCCCGCTTTGCCTTCGACGCTGTGGGCAATTTCTATGTCGTAGATATTCACGCTCATGTCCCCCGCGGCGGTCGTAATTTCTGACAAGACCCCCGGACGGTCAGGCACAGGAATTCGGATGTACACCAGTTCACTCGCCGGCAGCGCTCGACCAGGAAGCTGCTGACGCGCAATACTTGCGGCACTCAGTTCGTTGAGCAGTGCTGTGGCATCACCCTTTGCGATCAGACGTTGCAAATTCTCAATTCGTGATTGCAGTGATGCCAGTCCCGGCAAAATTGTGTCGGCATTTTCAATCAGAATGTCGGGCCAGATCACTGGATCGCCCGCTGATATACGCGTCATGTCTCGAAAACCGCCGGCGGCCAATTGCAACAACGCTTCATCTTCGGTCGCCACCACGGTTGCTTCGTTCATGAGGGCACCGGCGACGAGGTGCGGAATGTGGCTCGCGGTGGCGACTAATCGGTCATGCACCGATGGAGAAAGCGCAATCACCTGAGCGCCAAGTTCGCGCAGCACCGAGTGCAGACGGCTGTAGGAATCAGAATTGGTCATTTCACCTGGCGTCAGTACCCACGTGCAGCCTCGAAACAGATCAGGTCTCGCACCCAGAACGCCCCGTAACTCCGATCCGGCCATTGGATGTCCGGGGACGAAACGAGAATCGGCCACTTGTGCCGCAATGGAACTCTTGACGCCCGCTACGTCGGTTACCAGCAATTGCGGGTCATTGTTGGCTCCCAGTACACCATTAGCAAGTTCAGCGACAACGGACGCCGGAGTGGCAATAACCACGAGATCCACGAACTCAGACGCCATGTTTGAGCTAACAATTGCGCGCTCGACGGCAAGATTTTGGGTTTCTGGATCAAGGTCTTCGCCGCTCACGGCCCAGCCAATTTCGCGCAGTGCGAGGGCGACAGAACAGCCAATAAGGCCAAGTCCAATGACATGTGCCTGGTTCTTATTCGGGGAGGTCATCTCGCAACCCTTTTGCACCATGAAGGTATGTATGACGAATTGTATTACGTTGTTTCGCGGTCTCGACGAGCATCATGATCCTCACACACCGAGGCGCTGAACCCGGAACGTTAATCTCCGTAGCGCACATGAGTGGAACATCGCCAAAGCCAATGGTCCGGGCTGCTCCCGCGGGGAATGCCGACACGAGATCGTGGGTCGACGTGAAAAGAATATTGATGACATCGTCGTGCACAAGGTCGTTTCGGCTCATCATTTCAAGCAGTAATTCACGAACCCGGTCGAAAAGTGGCTCAACTTCGTCGACGTCGACGGTCGTAGCGCCACGAATTGCTCGTACGGAAGTTTCACTCATGAGGGCATGGTAGACGATGCATTTTCGTTTATTCCCACGGAATCCATGAGCTTTCGTACTTCGGCAATCGACAATAAGCGTGAAGATCCTGGCGACAGCGTTGCATCTTGAATGGGGCCAATGCGTGTTCGAACGAGGCGAATGACTTCATGGTTGATTGCGCTGCACATTCGTCGCACTTGACGATTACGACCCTCATGAATCACCAGTCGCAAAACGCCTTCGCTAACTCGACTTACCTGCGCGGGCGCTGTCATACCGTCATCTAATTGCACACCTTCGCGTAGTCGACGAATTGCCGCCGGTGAAGGATCGCCCTCTACGCGTACCAAGTACTCCTTAGGCACACCGGAACTCGGATGCGTCAGTAGGTGAGCCAACTTGCCGTCATTCGTCAAGATGATGAGACCTTCGGTATTCATGTCCAAGCGTCCAACGGGGAAAATTCGCACGGACGCGTCAACGAGGGAGACCACAGTTGGTCGACCTTGCGGGTCGTCGGCCGTGGTGATGACCCCCTCAGGTTTGTTTAGTAGGTAGTAGACGGCACCAGGAGCACTTGGCGTTAGCTTTCCGTCAACGCAAATGGTCTGGGTTAGGGCGTCAACTCGGTTTCCCAGTTGAGCCGTTCGACCGTCGACCGTGACTCGCCCTTCGCTGATCAGAATCTCGCACGCTCGACGCGAACCGTAACCGGCGCGAGCGAGGGTCTTTTGTAGGCGCTCCCCCTCTTCCAACTACGCGTCCTCGTTAAGGCTGCTCGAAAGACTCATATCGCGAACGAGTTCGCGAGCAGCTTCAACGGGCGGCAAGAACATCTCAATTGGTGGAAGATCGCCAAGTGAGGAGAGTCCCATGCGGTCCAAGAACAGTTCGGTCGTACCAAAAAGCACTGGTGAACCTGGACCTTCGGACTTGCCACGCTCTTCGATATAACCGCGCTGTTCCAGCAATCGGACGACTCCGTCGACGTTCACACCGCGCAAATGTGAGATTTGGACTCTCGAAATTGGTTGCCGGTAAGCGATGATTGCCAGGGTCTCAAGCGCTGCCGAAGAAAGTCGGTGCGAAACATCGCGGTTGGCAAAACGGGTAACCCATTCAGCCACTTCTGGCGAACTCTGCATCACCCAGCCACTGGCTAATTCAGTGAAGACGAAACCACGATGTTCGAGCAGGGAGTCATCGCGGAGTTTGCGAAGCACCAATCCAACCTCTTCGGCCGTGGATTCGAGAACGTCGGCGAGCTCTTCGACAGAAATTGGTTCGAGAGCGACGGTCAACATTCCTTCCAACTTTTGTTCCATGGAAAACTCAGCCCTCATACGTATCTACCAAACTAATTTCGATGGAGTCATTTTTACTGGTCCACTCAATTTGCACGTCACCAAAGGTCTCTCCTTGGCCTAAGGTAACGTGCCCGAGTTTGCACAATTCGAGCAGCGCCAGAAAATGCACGATGATTTCAATCCGAGTGTGCAGTTGAATAGTGAGATCACGAAACGAGAGTCGACCCAACTGCGGCAAACGTTCCGCCAACTCGAGAACCGTTTCAGCCACCGAGACTGCGTCAACCGTGACGTGGTGAAGTCGGACGGCAGGTATGGGCTTCTCCTCAATCCCCTTTAAATACGCCTGAGCGAGGTCAGCGGTGGTAATGCCCTGCAAGAGATCTGGAGGTTGTACATCAAAAGAAGGATCGAGTCCAGCGAGTCGTGGATGCGAGCGCCCGGCATTTTCGAACATTCCAACGAAAGCGTCCGAAAGATCGGCGTACGTTCGAAGTTCGAGCAGTCGGGCAAGCAGCACATCTCGCTCTTCCCAACCAATAAACTCCTCATCGGGTTCGCTGGCGTCGCGTCCCGGCAGCAACCGAACACTTTTCATCTCGAGAAGAATCGCTGCAACCAGCAAGAATTCCGACAGTTCATCTAAAGCAAGTTGATCTGGAGTGCTTCGAAGAATCCTGACGAAAGCGTCGACCACGGGTTCTAATGGAATGTCACGAACGTCGATTTCGTGAGAACTGATGAGTTGAAGCAGCACCTCAATTGGGCCGCTAAACGCCGGCGTCGTCACGACGAAGGTCACGGGTTAACTCTAGCCAAAAGGCCATAAACCGGCTGGTTTTGCCGACGTAGGATGGTCGGATGCGCATGCTCTCAGGGATACAACCATCAGGCGCAATGCATCTTGGAAATTACCTTGGAGCGATAAAGCAGTGGGTTCGAGCCCAAAATCCGGAGGCTTATTACTGCATTGTCGACCTCCACGCTTTGACGCTCGACATCAGCCCCGCCCAATTACGCGAACAAACCCTCAGCCTGTTGGCGGAACTTCTTGCGTCCGGGCTCGACGTAGAGGATTGCACGATTTTTTTGCAGAGTCAGGTGTCATACCACGCACAATTGAGCTGGCTCCTGGAATGCGTGGCAACCTACGGTGAGTTAGGCCACATGATCCAATTTAAAGAGAAGAGCAGCCGTCAAGAGGGTTTCCGTGTCGGTGTGTTCACCTATCCGGTACTGATGGCGAGCGACATCTTGCTTTATGACGCCGAGGAGGTACCCGTCGGCGATGACCAACGCCAGCACCTTGAGCTCACACGCAATATTGCAGAGCGTTTCAATAATCGTTACGGCGATACCTTTAAGGTTCCAAAAGGCGTGCAGCCGCCTAGTGCTGCGCGCGTGATGGACCTTCAAGAGCCGAAGAACAAGATGTCCAAGTCCGTCTCGAGTGATCTCGGAAAGATTCTTTTGATTGATACTCCAAAGGACATCGAGAAGAAGATAAAAAAAGCAGTTACCGATAACGACAACGATGTTCATTTCGATTGGGAAACGAAACCAGGACTTTCGAATCTTTTAGAAATCTATTCTTCGATTTCCAGTGAGACCCCCCAGCAAGTGGCGGAGCGTTACGAGCGTTACGGAGATCTAAAGAGGGATCTCGCACAAGTGGTGATTGCTGAAATCGAGCCCATAACCAAGCGCTACTTCGAGTATCTCAACGACCCAGCGGAACTTTCCAGAATGCTTCACCTAGGGTCACACAAAGCCTCGGCGGTTGCCAAGGTTACGTACGAACGCGCGGCAAAGGCCATGGGTCTCCTCGGTTAAAGAGTACTGAGCCACCAGTTTTGAAGATCATTAAAAACGTTCGTTCCAAGGTTCGTGAAATAGAAAAGGCCTAAGACCGCCAGGAACATAAACGGCATGGCGCGTGCTCGGAAGTGATAATAAGCGGAAATTTTACTCCGAGGAATGAGCCGCTCGATGATGGCAGATCCATCCAGTGGTGGGATGGGCAACAAATTGAAGATAGCCAAGAACATGTTGATGATGCCGAAGTAGAAGCCCACATTAAAAAGATTGAGATTCGTTATTTCTAATTGTCCGCTGACATTCGTTATTGCGAAGTGGCACACAATCCAACCGGCGGCACTCAAGACGATATTGACGAATGGCCCTGCAAGCGAAACATACAGCGCCTGCTTCCGTGGATTTCTCAATTTTGCGGTATTCACAGGAACCGGCTTGGCATAGCCAAAGGCAAAATGCACCGTAAAAATCATGATGAGGGGAAGTAGCACCGTTCCAAATGGGTCGATATGTGCCAGTGGGTTCAAAGTGAGTCGGCCAGCCCGTTTGGCCGTGTCGTCGCCGAAATGGTTAGCCACATAACCGTGCGCTACTTCGTGCAAAATGACAGACGGCACGATAACAATTACTAAATACACCCATTGACTCACCATGATTGTCTAGCAGTTCTATTCAAACGCTCTGGGGTGTGCCTGCTGATACGAATCTTTCAACGTACTGATGGAGACACCGGTGTAGACCTGTGTCGTCGCAATGGAGGCGTGACCCAAGAGCTCTTGAACAACGCGAATATCGGCACCATGCGCCAACATATGCGTGGCACAACTGTGACGAAAGACGTGAGCAGAAATTGAGTTGGGATCTATGCCGGTCCCGAGTGCTCGCTTATGAATTATCAAATCAATGCCTTGACGGGTTAGTGGACCACCACGAGAATTGAGAAAAACGAAATCTCTTGACTGATCGGTGAGCAGTCGACCTCGCGCATTACCTTGCAAGTAGCGCTGCAGAGCACGCTGCAAGGACCGACCGAGCGGCACGAGTCTTTGCTTCGAACCCTTCCCCGTTACCGTTACCAGGCATTCGTCAAAATCGACGTCACGAATCCGAACGCCAATCAACTCAGAAACTCGAACGCCGGTTCCGTACAAAAACTCCAAAATGGCACGGTCACGAAGATCATTGGGCAGAGTGCCGTCCACGGAGTCAAGCAGTGATCCGATGACGTCTTCGTTGAGAGGCTTTGGGAGCGAGCGAGCACGCTTGCCTGACTGCAATCGGCTCGATGGGTCAATTTTCAAAAGACGCTCGTTGACCAAAAATGAAAACCAGCCTCGCACTGACGACATTGATCGATTCACCGAAGAACGCGCGTAGTCGCTCCTTCGAAGTGCTTGATAATACGATTCGAGGTCTCCCTCGGAAGTCTTGGAGAGTGTGACTTTATGATCATTGAGGAAGGCTGTCAGTGATTCCAGATCGCGCCGATAAGACTCAATAGTGGCTGGGCTTCGACCCTTTTCAACGAGCAGCCAATGTAAGTACTCCTCAATCGCAGTGTCGTAATTCAACTAACTACCTTTAGATACCTGCATCGAGATACGGAATCTCAGAGCGTTGAAGATGCCGTCTCCACATCGATAATGTGCGGCGTACGACCTTCGGCTCTCGCGGCGGCGGCCTTAATCAAGCCAAAGAACAGAGGGTGCGGTCGATCAGGTCGAGACTTGAACTCCGGGTGCGCTTGGGTTCCTACAAAGTACGGATGTTCAGGAATCTCCACGAACTCAATGAGTCGTCCGTCAGGCGAAGCTCCCGAACAAATCATTCCTGCATTTTCAAATTGCTCCGTGTAGCGCGAATTGAATTCATAACGGTGCCGGTGACGCTCGGAAACCACGGTGGCGCCGTACAACTCTGCCACTACGGAACCTTCTTTCAGCATCGCGGGACAAGCTCCCAGACGCATGGTGCCCCCGATGTCCGTGACTTCCATTTGCTCAGCCATTAATGCAATTACGGGAGAACCCGTGGTCGTTGACATCTCGGTGGAGTTGGCATCCTTTAGCCCTAGTACGTCACGGGCGAACTCAATCACCATGACTTGCATACCGAGACATATTCCGAGATAAGGAATTCCGTAGTCCCTAGAAATTTTCGCGGCGGCAATCATGCCTTCGAAGCCTCTCTCGCCAAAACCTCCTGGAACGATAATTCCATCGAGGCCGCGAAGTCGGTCAGCGTCAATTTCTCCGGGCACGCGCTCTGCTTCGAGCCATTCAATATCGGTCTTAACGCCGACAGCAAAACCTGCATGACGTATGGCTTCTCCAACGGACAAATAGGCGTCGGGCATGGTTACGTATTTTCCAATGACACCAATGCGTACATGTTGCGTGCTCGAGTGGACGCGGCGCACAACTTCTTCCCAAGCACGTAGATCAATCGGGTGTTCGCCAAGATCGATTCCCAACGTCTGACACACGATGGTGTCGAGTCCTTCGTGGTGCAACGTCATCGGGATGTCGTAGATACTCGGTGCATCGACCGCCGATATCACGGCGTCAATTTGCACGTCACACAAAAGAGAAATCTTGCGCTTCAATGAGTCAGAAATTGGTTGATCCGAACGACACACGATCACGTCGGGCTGAATTCCACGAGACCGCAGTTCTGTCACCGAGTGCTGGGTGGGCTTCGTCTTCTGTTCGCCAGACGGTGCAAGGTACGGCACCAGCGTCAAGTGTACGTAACACACGTTGTCACGACCAGCATCGCGGCGGTACTGACGGATTGCTTCAATGAACGGAACGATTTCAATGTCGCCAACTGTGCCACCAATCTCGACGATGACGACGTCGGCACCAACGGAACTCAGCCGGCGTAGACGCTCTTTAATTTCGTCGGTGACGTGTGGTATGACCTGAACAGTTTTTCCCAGATAATCACCACGCCTTTCTTTGGCAATGACACTGGAATAGATTGCGCCCGTCGTGGTATTTGACATTCGAGAGAGTGACTCATCAATAAAACGCTCGTAGTGACCGAGGTCGAGGTCGGTTTCGCCGCCATCGTCAGTGACAAAGACTTCTCCGTGTTCACCCGGATTCATGGTTCCAGGGTCGACGTTGATATAAGGATCGAGTTTGCACATCGTGACTTTTAAGCCCCGAGATTTGAGGAGGCGACCAAGCGACGAGGCGGTCAAACCCTTACCCAGAGAACTGGACACTCCACCAGTAACGAAAACGAATTTTGTCATACTGTCAGCGCCGTGTTCACGGACTTTCATCTTAGTCCAGTTTTTTTGTAAATCAGGGAGTCTGGACTAGGACGAAAGTAACGTTCGAGCTAAAGCGAGCGCTTCGATTGAATTTTCGTCCCCCGTTAACATTCGGGCGATTTCGCGGACACGTGCATCGCCTTCAACGAGTTGCACGGTAGCCACGCTTTCGTCATCTGATTGCAATTTCTCAACAACATAATGACGTTTTGCTCGAGCCGCTATTGAGGCGAGGTGGGTAACGACAATCACTTGTTGTCGGGTAGCTAGCTCCTCTAAGCATTCGCCGATTTGTTGGGCAACCGCACCCCCAATGCCTGCGTCCACTTCGTCAAAAACGGCCACCAAACCGTCTCCGACCGTTTCCAGAGATAAAGCCAGTAAAACGCGCGAAAGTTCGCCGCCACTCGCAACTTCTGACAAATCACCCGCGGGTCGCCCAGGATTTGCTCGAAAAAGGATTGTGACGCCGGAACCATCATTCCCCGAGACATTGAAGGTCAACTCAGCGTTACCGAGTGCCACGCGGCCCAGCTGTTCACCAACCCGCTCCGAAAGCTGCTTTGCGGCGAGTTCGCGTTTCGAAAGAATTATTGCGCTTAGATTCCGCTCGATTTGTTCAATTTCGACAATTTGCGATTCCAACGCTTCGAGACTCTGATCTTCGTTTGAACGGCGATCTACCAGGCTGGTCAGCTCTTTGAGGTTGTCCAGGACTGTTTCTAGTGTTCCACCGTATTTGCGAGCCAGCGCTCGAAGTACACCAACGCGATTTTCAAGCACCACGATGCGTTCTTCATCAACACCGCTTTCGTTCATCGACGAGCGCAATTCGTGAACCATCTCTCGAGCTGAAGCGAGCAAAGCTGTCATTGACGCTCCAAAGGCGCTGGCCATTGTGCCTTTAGGAAGGTTGGTAAGAACGCGGGCGAACCGAGAGAGGATGGCATCATCGGAGTCGCCATCGAGCGCGTCAATTGCGCTCAACAATCCTTCGTAGTCATCACGTAGTTCGCTCAATACTTGAAGTTCCTCAAGACTTTCCTCAAGTTCGTTGGGTGAACTGATTTCTACGGCCTGGATCTCATCGATCTGAAATTGCGCAAAGTCCCGTTCGCGCTCTCTCGTGCCAGCGTCGCCGCCCAACGAATCGCGATCGGCGTACAGTCTGGAGAGTTCTTGACGGCGCCCACGCAATTCACTGTCATCGATGCCACCAAATTCGTCCAAAATTTTGAGGACTTGGCTGCGATTCTTCAGTCGCAGCGAATCATGCTGGCCATGGATGACGAGCAGATCCTCGCCGGCGACACGTAGTCCTTCACTTGAAGTCGCGAGTCCGTTCTTCGAGGCACGCAGGCGTCCCGTGGCGCTCGATTCACGACTTAAGACTTGTTCTTCTTCGTCCGTAACAAAGATGGCAGAAACGCGAACGTTCGCGTCACTTTCTCGCCGGTAGCGAGACTCGCTGCTTCCTGTACATAGTGACAAGGCGCCCACGAGCAGAGTTTTGCCGGCACCCGTCTCACCAGTAAGGACGTTAAAGCCCTCATCAAATTCAAGGTGAGCAGAAGCGATGACGCCAAGGTTTTCAACTTGGAGTTCTACGAGTTGCGTCTTAGGCATGACCTTCGCGCAAGCTTTGGCGCAGCCGAACGCCGAGCCCGAAATTCTGAGTCGCCACTACTTGCACCGGCCGTGGATCGCGTACGACCTCAATCGCTTCACTGAGCGCCAGTGATCCAACAGTGATACCGTCAGCGACAACTGTCGCCAGCGGACCGAAAGATTCCAGACGTATTCGCTGATCAGAGCCGACAATGATCGTCCGGTCAATCGTAAAGTGTGGTGCAATCGGCGTGAGAAGCATGACCGACAGACTCGGATTCGCCACGGGTCCACCGGCCGAGAAGTTGTAGCCGGTTGAGCCGGTGGGCGTTGCAACCATGACACCATCGGCTGCGTACGTGAGATACTCCTCGTCATCAACGAAGGTCTTCACACGCACCATGTGCCCCGTCTGTGCCCGTTCTACGACTACTTCGTTAAGTGCGAATGCGTCAATTGTCGTCTGGGGAGAGGTGACGCGAAGTGCCAAACGTTGTTCAATGTTGCAGTTTCCTTCGAGAGCCTTACGAATTTCGCCCAGTAAGTCCTCGGGCTGAACGTTCAATAGAAATCCAAGTCGCCCTAGGTTGACTCCCATTATCTGGGCTCCTACCTGATGGGCTAAGCGAGCGGCCCGCAAGAAGGTGCCGTCACCACCCATGCTGATGACCAAGGTGTCGGCGTCGATGTCTTCCACCGAGTGATCGTCAGCCGAGTGAATTCGCGACATTACATGCTGGTTTTCCAGGTGGGGCCCCACCGCAGTGGCCAATTTTTGGGCGTCGGCGCGCGATTCGTACGCTACGAAAAGGACATTGCGCATGCGAGACCTTTCATTGAAGCCATCGTAGTGAGATTCGCGGCACAACCGTTGGCCCCAAACAGCTCTCAGACGTTAAAGCACGTAACGGCCTGCTCCAATGAGCAGGCCGTTACCTTGGTGTCGAAGGCGGGACTTGAACCCGCACGCCCTTGCGAGCACCAGCCCCTCAAGCTGGCGCGTCTGCCTATTCCGCCACTTCGACGCGGTTATCTATCGTAGCGCTCACCCTTTGGTACTTCCGGTGCCTCTCGAAAGCGGAGATTCCTTAGGGCGTCGTTTGAGGAATTTGGTAGCGCCAGTTCGGCACCTGATCTATAAAACCGTTCAACGAGGTGGAACCGTAAACTGTGGCTAAGTCATTGGAGTAGCTAATTATGGCGGGCGCGGTGAAGAGCGGTCGAGCCCAGTAATTGTTAAGAATCGTGTCGTCAAGTTCGTACCACGTGTTTGTCGCGGTCACTGGATTGAACGTCGCGAGACCTTGAGCGTACAACTGATCGACGGTCTTTGAGCGCCACCCGAGATCAACGGAATCAAAATAATTGTGTCCAGTCCAACTGCGAGCGTTGCTGCCGGGTTCCGCGGCAGACGTCTTCGTATAAACACCGACGTCAGCAGTACCGAGGGCCAACGCATTGGCAACGGCTTGGTTGCTTGCCACGTAGACCTCATGCACCGGTATACCGAAATTGGCCCACTGGTGGATGATGATATTTGCCGTCACATTGTCGACGCTCGACTTTGTGGTGACGAGCCGCAGCGAAAGAGCAATGCCCGAGCGAACCCACGCGTTGCCCTTCTTAGCGAATCCTTCCTTCTTAAGTGCGGAAATTGCGCACGCCGGACAGTCGGTGTTGGCCGTTACTTTCGAAAGCGTGGATGGTTGCGTCGTAGTGGTGGTCGACTGATTGTACGGGCTGACGTTGGCGGAACCGGGATAATGCGACTGGCCTTGCGAATATAAAATTGAAGACGCAACTCCGGCGCCGTATGTTAACGATCCCCATTCTTGATTCAATATGGCCTGACGATTAAGCGAGAGGGCCAATGCCTCGCGAATAAGTAGTGACTTCGTGAGCGTTCGAAGCGGTGAAAACCCAACGAGTGCCAATTGATCACTGACACCTATATGGGATGCCAACGAACCGCTGGAATTAAGAGCGGCCAAATAACTTGGTGAGACATTCAAGGCGTATCGAGCCACGAGTCCTGCGATTTTGGTTGACAACGATTGATCGGTGGATATCGTGAGTTTTGGAAACTCAAACGACGCTCCAGGCCAATTGGGATTGCTTGCCAATTGCGCGGTAGTTGCTGAAAGGGAAAGTAGTCGGTACGGTCCGAGCGATGGTTGGCCAACGAGCGATGAGAGCGCACATTTGGTTGGAGTGGAACGTTCCTCAACATCTCGAAAGAGAAGATTCCAGTCCGCGTAACTCTGTTTAAAGACAACGGTGATGGAAGTGTTTTGTTTGTTCGCGACAATGGTCTTAATCAGTCGATACCCGTCAGTCGCCGATGATGGCACCAGTTTGGCTTTTTCATACCAAGAAAGCAGATCGTCCGCATTGAATGGCGTACCATTGCTCCACTTGAACGATGTGTTGATTCCATACACCACCGTTTGTGGTTGCAAGGAGACGAGCTCAGCCTGGTCAATGGGCCCTCCAGCTCCCACCAGATCGCCGCTCGTATCAGTGAGAAACGCGGACGGACGTATGAGATCGAGCAGACTCGCGAGTGCGGGCGACGTGGCGTTGTCGAGAACGGTGCAGCCGACGAACGAACCCGGCAATACGACGTCGAGTGACGTTGGAGGCGTGGCGGCCATGGCCGGAATCGCAGTTAGTCCCAGTGCAATCACGGCGGCGAGTGTTGTCAAAAACCCTCGCGGGCGCATGATTATTGGAGGCGCAGATCGAGGGTCAGCGTGGAAAAAGCAAAGATCAGAGCAACGGCAATCGTGATGCGGTCGAGGTTCTTTTCAACCACGGTCGAACCCTGTGCGGCTTGACCCACGCTGCCACCCAGGAGGTCAGACATGCCACCGCCCCGGCCAGAGTGCATCAAAACAAGGAAAACAAGGCCCAGAGCCGTTATTACCTCAATAATAATGAACACCCAGGTAAACACGTTTGCCTCCGATTAGCGACTTTCAGCGTAGCAGTCATTGGCCGTAGCAACAATGTGCAAGAAGGGTTCGGACTCCAAACTAGCGCCTCCTACTAAGAAACCATCAGCACCACCTTCGCGCAATATTGCAGCACAATTGTCCGCATTCACTGATCCTCCGTACAAAACGTGTGCTTGGCTGTGACCACGCTCAGAAAGCGTCTTTCGAATGCACACGGTCATCGCGTCAATGTCGCTGGTATCAGCGGTCACTCCCTTGCCGATGGCCCAAATAGGTTCGTAGGCCACCACAATTTGGTCGAGAAATTTTTGGTCAACGCCTCGCAATGCTTCATCAATTTGGTGCTTGACGAATGGTTCGTGCGTACCCGTGGCGCGCACGTTGCTGTCTTCTCCAACACACAAGATGACTCGCAGTCCCCCACTTAGCGCGCTACGCAACGTGGACCGTACAACTTCGTCGGTCATCCCGAAAAACTCGCGACGCTCAGAATGGCCCACCAAAACAAACGACGCTCCTACGCGCTTAAGCATTGAAACGCTCACTTCGCCGGTGTAGGCGCCGTTTTCGTATTGACTGACGTGTTGCGCACCGACGTCAATACGAATTCGTTCCGACTCAACGACAGAAACTACGCTTCGAATATTTACGAATGATGGCGCTACCGCAATATCGACGTACTCACAGGGGTGCGCCTCGAGAATGACACCCATCTGCTGCGTTAAATGAACCGCTTCTACAACGTCGAGGTTCATCTTCCAATTGCCGACGACGAGTGGTCGAGATCGAAGCTTCACGAGGGTGACCACGGACTATCGCGAAGAGCCTTTAGACCGCACAGATCGCCTCTCTCAACGAGCTCCATGGATGCGCCACCGCCCGTTGAAACGTAAGAAACATCGTTCTGCAAACCGAACTTCTTAATGGCCGACGCCGAATCGCCGCCTCCAACAATTGACGTTGCCGCAGAAGCTGCAACCTCACGGGCAATGGCTTCGGTACCTCCACTGAAACGAGAATCCTCGAACACGCCCATGGGACCGTTCCAAAGAATCGTCTTTGCCGAATCAATCACCTCTTGAAATGCGGCCACCGTGCGTGGTCCGATGTCGAGGGCCTGCCAGCCGTCGGGAATGTTCTCATCGCAGATTGTCGGTGTTTCGTCACCACCTTTGGCGCCAAAGGGAGCGCGCGAAGGCAGCGCTTGCACGTCGTGCGAAATAAGTACCTTGCCGGTACGCATCAGTTCACGACAAACGTCGATTCGAGATTCGTCACACAAGGATGTACCAATCGTTCGACCTTCGGCGCACCAGAACGTATATGCCATTCCCCCGCCGACCACAACGGTGTCGGCCTTCTTCGCCATTACCTTGATGAGGTCAATTTTGTCGGCCACTTTGGCGCCACCAAAAATTGCTACGAAGGGACGCACCGGATCATGCAACACACCTAGTAGTACCGCCACTTCGTGATCCAGGTTGGGTCCAGCGGCGCTGGGCACTAGTTGTGGCGGCACCATTATGGAAGCGTGTTTGCGATGCGATACGCCGAAAGCTTCATTGACGTAGTAATCAAATCCTTCTATTAGCGAGCGACCAAAGGCAAAATCATTCGCTACTTCGCCAGGATTAAAACGAAGATTCTCCAGCAGTTCGACATCAGGGCAGAGTTCTTCGAGCCGACGACGAAGCGGAGCGACGCTAAATTCCACGTCCTCGGCGCTCTCTGGTCGACCAAAGTGCGTGCAAGCGACCACCTCAGCTCCTCGACTCATCAATTCTTGAAAGAGCGGGACGGCGGCCCGAATACGAAAGTCGTCGACAACTGTGAGAACACCATTGACCGTGTCGACGGGAACGTTGAAGTCAACACGAACGAGGACCCGTTTTCCGGTGAGACTCCCCCAGCGATCAATGGACGGAAGTTTCACGACGTTAAATCAGTTTCCTACGAGAATGCTGAGGTCAACCAATCGGTTCGAATAACCCCACTCATTGTCGTACCAACCAAAGATCTTGACGAGGCTCGAGGTGTCGTCGATTGGTAGAACCAACGTCATTCCTGAATCAAACGTGCACGATGCCGGTGATCCAACTATGTCTGAGGACACGATTGGTTCCGCCGTATACGTCAGCACTCGACCGAGAGGACCCGTCGCCGCCATTCGAAATGCATCGTTCACTTCGGCCACCGTCGTTGATCGAACAATGGCCGTGAAGTCGGTGATGCTCCCATCGGCCACAGGAACGCGAAGCGAGGTTCCGTCTAGACGCCCCTTCATTGCTTCGAGTACCAGCGACGTGGCGCGGGCTGCACCCGTTGACGAGGGGACAATGTTGATGGCCGCGGCTCGCGCTCGACGAGGGTCAGCGTGGGCAACGTCCAAGAGGTTCTGATCGTTCGTGTAGGCGTGAATTGTGGTCATGAGACCCGTCTTGATGCCAAAGGCCTCGTCAAGCACCTTCACCATCGGGACAAAACAGTTGGTCGTACACGACGCATTGCTGATGACGTTGTGTCGAGTGTCATCGTAGGAATCATCATTCACGCCAATAACGAACGTAGCGTCAGCGTCACTGCAGGGCGCAGAAATAATTACCTTGCGGGCTCCGGAGCTGAGGTGCACCGCCGCACTTTCGCGAGACGTGAATCGGCCAGTGGATTCAATCACCACGTCAACGTCAAATTGCTTCCAGGGCAGCAACGAGGGTTCACGTTCACTGAGGACCTGCACCGTCGTCGATCCCACGGTGATCGAGTCATCAGTTGCCTTAACGTTCTGGGCTAAGACGCCTTGCGTGCTGTCGTACTTCAGCAAGTGAGCATTGAGTGACGTCGAAGTGAGGTCATTAATCGCCACCACCTCTAGGGCGGGATTGTCGAGCGATGCTCGAAGAAATCCGCGACCAATACGGCCAAAACCATTGATACCGACCCGAACCGTCACGAATTATCCTTCTTTCTGGAGACGGTAAATCATGCCACTAATCCACTGAGGCAAGCCGCCAGCTTGGAGGCGTCGTGCACTCGAGCATTGCTTCCCGTTAAATCGCCTTCCTCTAGGGGAAAATTGACGACGCCGTCGTCCATTTCGCGATTTGTACTTACCAGCGCGACGTCGAAGCAAATGCCGTGGTCACGCAGGCTATCAACATGATCGCGAAGTGACATGCCGGTGGTTTCTCGTTCTTGATCGCGCAGGTTCGCTACATAAACCCGCCGAGCTTTGGTGCGTCGCAGGGCCTCTCGAATACCCGGCACTACGCACGCAGCTATCAAACTGGTGTAGAGCGAGCCCGGACCAATGACGACGAGCTGGGCATTTTCGATAGCGGTAATGACCTGCGCGGGAGCACATACATTGTCGGGCTGCGTGCTGATGCGACGTACGTTCGCCGCCGCTGCCACTTGTACTTGTCCTTCGGTTCGTCCCCCGTCGGTTTGCGCAATCAGCGTGACACCCTTCGTCGAAGCCGGAAGGATGTCGCCCGTAATGTTCAACAATCGACCCACCAGAGCCACGGCGTCAACGAGGTCAACATCGGCGTCGAGTAATCCGACGAGCAACAAATTGCCGAGCGGATGTCCTTGAAGGTCGCCGCGTGAAAATCGGTGTTCAAAGACGGTCGCCAATTCGTTATTTGGACAGGCCAGTGCAACGAGACATTTTCGAAGATCGCCCACCGCGGCAACGTCCATCATCTCTCGCAAACGTCCACTTGAGCCACCATTGTCAGCAACCGATACAACACCCGTCACGGCATTACTGAGGCGACGGAGAGCTTGCAAAGTTACGGCCGTGCCGTGTCCCCCACCTATTGCAACAACGTTCATCGATCGATATCGCGATGGAGTATCGAGGCGCCGACGTTGAGACGCCGCTTTAATTCCTCCGCGATTGCTACGGACCTGTGACGTCCGCCCGTGCAGCCAATAGCTATCGACAGATACGACTTGCCCTCGCTCTCGAACGCCGGTATTTGCCACTCGAGCATGCCCACGACATCCTTTAAGAAGTGTTGGGCGTCCTCTTTTTCTAGTACGTACTCGGACACCGAAGGGTCAAGACCCGAGAGCGGTCGTAACTCTTCAATCCAGTGCGGATTGGGCAAAAAGCGACAGTCAAATACCAGATCGACGTCGCGAGGTATGCCATTCGAATAGCCAAAGGAAATAATCGAGACGCGCATGGTGCCGGGTCCGTCAGCCACGTTGAACATTTCGGCAATACGGTGGCGCAATTGGTTCGAGTTCAGTGAGCCTGTTTCAATCACGAGGTCTGCACTATTTCGCAGAACCTGCAGTTGTGATCGTTCTCCGCTGATCGCCTCTTCCACGGAAGGAGCTGGGAAGGGGTGTCGTCGTCGCGTGCCCTCAAATCGTCGAATGAGAACTTCATCGGGCGCGTCGAGAAACAAGATTTTGGCGGTGCTGTGTTGAGCTCGAAGTTCGTTCATGGTGGCGAGCAATTGTTCCTGCTCGTCGCGACCCGATCGACCGGCGATGAAGGCCACCCCGGCGTAATCAGGTGAACCCGAAACCGCCAGTTCACTGACCCGCGGAATCAGTTCTATAGGAAGATTGTCGATAACAAACCAACCAATATCCTCGAGCGCGGCGGAAACAGTGGACCGTCCAGCTCCCGACATGCCCGTCACCAAGAGGATTTCGTACACGCTTACTCCCCTCCTCGATCAAGCGTTGGGCTTTTGGGGCCGTGAAGATGATCGTAGAGCCTTCCCGCGACACTTTCGGGTAGCCACGATATCTGTGCGAGTTCGTCTATCGTCGCTCTTCGCACATCATCAATCGAACCGAACTCACTCAACAGTTGGGCTTGGCGTGCGGGTCCAAGCCCAGAGACTCCGTCAAGTACCGACGCCACCATCGACTTTCCGCGTTTGGAACGGTGAAACGAAATGGCGAAACGGTGTGCTTCGTCGCGGATTCGTTGTACGAGGTACAGGGCCTCTGAACCGCGATCCAAGATCACGGGGTCAGGTGACTGCGGTCGGTACAGCAATTCTTCTCGTTTTGCGAGTGCGCATAGTTCAACTTCGTCTTCCACACCCGCTTCATTGGCGGCTCGGAGAGCGGCGCCGAGTTGAGCGATCCCACCGTCAATGATGACGAGGTTCGCATTGCGAAAGCCAGAATTCGCACCCGCGTTCCAATGGCGAAACCTTCGGCCCACCACTTCGTGCATCGCCCCAACATCGTCATTGCCGAGGATCGTCTTTACGTTGAAGTGGCGGTAGTCAGACTTCTTCGGGAGTCCGTCTTCGAAGACCACCATTGATCCCACGTAATTCGTTCCTTGAAGATGGCTCATGTCGAAACATTCCATTCGAAAAGGCGGCTCCGCGAGTCCCAGAGCGGCGCCCAGTTCTTGCAGCGCCCGAGCACGGGTGTTGTGATCGCTCTGACGCCGCAGCGAGTCTCGAGCGAGCAGGGCGTTTGCGTCGTCCACGGCCATGTCGAGGACACGTTTTCTCTTTCCACGCTGTGGCACTACGAGTTGCACACGACGACCACGTTTCTTTTCGAGGTACGCCACGACGAGAGCATCGGGCGCAAGTTCAATTTCGAGGATGACGATGCCTGGGATTTCGGTCTCTTCGTCGTACAAAGAACCAAGAGCGGTTTCCAAAATCTGCGCGTGCGTCTCTTCGAACGAAAGATCCAGCAACTGTGTCTTTCGTCCAATGATTCGTCCGTTGCGCACCCGAAACAAAACAACCGCGGCACGCGATCCCTGCACGGCGACCGAGAGAACATCGAGGTTGCTCTCGTCATCAAGCACGACACGCTGGTCGTTGCCCGCGCGGTCAAGAGCCGTGAGACTGTCTCGCGCGTGAGCCGCACCTTCGTAGTCACGTTTCGCCGCGGCTTGCGTCATCTCCAAGGTCAACCGACCTCGCAGATCAGAGACGCCACCATCAAAGAATTGTCCGAACGACGCCACCATTTCTTTGTACTTCTCATCGTCAACGGCGCCGACACACGGACCAACGCATTTGCCCACGTCGTAGAGGAGGCATGGACGTCCGAGCCGCTCGTGATGTTGGAATTTATGGTTCGAGCACGAACGAAGCGGGTAGGCCTTCAAGAGCTCGTCGATGGTTCGTCGAAGAGGACCCACGTTGGTGAAGGGTCCGTAGTAACGAACACCCTTGTAGTGCGGTCCACGCGTTACGTACGCATAGGGATATTTCGGACGATAATCAATCGCGACGTAGGGGTAACTGCGATCATCTTTGAGTCGCATGTTGTATCGAGGCTGGTTGGCCTTGATGAGTTCGTTTTCCAAAATAAGCGCGTCGACTTCCGTCGGTGTCACAATCCATTCCACGGACGTTGCCTCGCGCATCAGCGTTCGCGTCTTTATGTCGAGCGACTCAGGCTTTTGAAAGTAATTACTAAGACGCTGCGTCAGCGAGAGCGCCTTACCGACGTAGACCACCTCGGCCTGCTCGTTTCGAAAGAGGTAACAGCCGCTCGAGCTTGGTATTCCCTCGGGCTTTTCAAGCATCAACGTCTACTTTTACCCACCGCGGGACCTAAATGCTCTTTGAGGACATCACCCGTAGCAGTCTTGGCTTTTACGATCTGCTCGGGCGTACCCTCAGCAATGATCAGACCTCCGCGACGTCCACCTTCGGGTCCAAGATCAATAACCCAATCGGCCGTTTTAATGACGTCCAGATTGTGTTCGATAACAACAACAGTGTTTCCCTGGTCCACCAAGCGGTGCAGAACGTCGAGGAGTCGACTGACGTCTTCGAAGTGGAGACCGGTCGTTGGTTCGTCAAGCACGTAGAACGTATGTCCGGAAGGACGGCGGGCGAGCTCCGTTGCCAATTTCACTCGTTGTGCTTCGCCACCCGACAACGTAGGGGCGGGCTGACCGAGTCGCACGTAGCCAAGTCCCACATCGGCGAGCGATTGAATGTGTCGAAGAATCGAGGGTTGTCGTTCAAAGAATTCGAGCGCTTCGGCGACCGGCATGTCAAGAACGTCGGCAATTGATTTTCCGCGGTACAAAATCTCCAAAGTTTCTCTGTTGTAGCGGGCACCCTGGCACACTTCGCAGTTGACGTACACGTCAGGTAGAAAATGCATTTCAATCTTGATAGTTCCGTCGCCCGAGCACGCTTCGCAACGTCCACCCTTGACGTTGAACGAGAAGCGCCCTTGTTGGTACCCGCGAATCTTCGACTCTTGCGTTTCAGAAAAAAGCTTTCGAATCTTGTCGAAGACTCCGGTGTACGTCGCGGGATTCGAACGTGGCGTTCGTCCGATCGGTTGCTGGTCGACGGCAACAACTTTGTCGACGTATTTAATGCCTTCGACGGAATCGTGCAAAGCCACGGCAACCTTGCTGCGATTGATTGTTCGCATGAGTGACGCCAACAAAATCGCGTTTACCAATGTCGATTTCCCAGACCCCGACACGCCGGTAACGGCAACAAATTTTCCGAGAGGGAACTCCGCGTCGATTCCTTGAAGATTGTTGGCTCGGGCGTTGCGTACGACAATGGATTGGCCGCTGCCTTCACGACGAGTTTTTGGAACGGCGATTGAGCGCTTTCCTGAGAGGTACTGCCCCGTGATGGACGACGTTGACGTGAATAGGCCTTCCACGGCACCTGAATACACGACTTCTCCACCGTGTTCGCCCGCGCCGGGCCCGATGTCGACAACGTGGTCGGCCATTCGAATCGTCTCTTCGTCGTGCTCCACCACGATGACCGAGTTTCCAAGATCTCGCAGGCGCTCCAAGGTCCCAATGAGACGTTTGTTGTCGCGTTGGTGCAGCCCAATGGATGGTTCATCCAACACGTACAAGACGCCCACAAGGTGGCTACCGATTTGACTCGCGAGGCGAATACGCTGCGCTTCGCCACCCGAAAGTGATGCCGAAGCACGACTCAATGTCAGGTAGTCAAGACCAACGTCTATAAGAAAGGTCAATCTCTCGAGGATTTCCTTAATGACCTGGCGACCAATAGTCACGTCTCGCTTGGAAAGTTTCAAATCGTTGAAGAACTCAATAGTCTCGTCAATAGTCAGCGCACTGACCTCGGCAATGTTGCTGCCATTAATCCGAACCGCCAGGACTTCTGGCTTTAATCGCTGCCCGTGACAAGCGTTGCACTCGACCTCGCGCATGAACTGTTCGGCCTGTTCTCTCGTCCAATCACCCTCGGCTTCATTGCGTTTTCGTTCTAACCATTGGACTATGCCGTTATACGAAGTGTCATACGTCCTCGTTTTACCGTAGCGATTGCGGTACCGCACGGGGACCGACTTGGCTTCGACGCCATATAGGACCAACTTTCGGTCCTTTACCCTAAGGCTCTTCCAGGGCGTTTCTGACGAGAACCCTCCGAGTTCACAGACTCCCTCAATTAGTCGCTCAAAGTACTTAAAACGCTGTCCCGCCCAAGGCGCGAGTGCGCCTTGGGCGAGCGAAAGGTCGGGATCAGGCACGACTAAGTCAGGGTCGACCTCGTAACGAGTTCCTAGACCCGAGCACGTTGGACATGCACCGTAGGGCGAATTGAAAGAGAAGTCACGCGGAGCCATTTCGGTAAAGCTGATGCCGCAATCGCTGCAGGCGAGTAGTTCCGAGAACTGCATGAGTTCATCGTCATCGACGAAGTAGAAGGCAACGACGCCCTTCGAGAGCTTCAGGGCGGACTCCACCGATTCAGTGAGACGTTGACGAATCGCGGGTCGGACGCTCAGGCGGTCCAACACCACTTCAATCGTGTGCGTTTCGTATCGGGCCAACGACAACTCGTCGCGGTCTTCCAGCTCAATGGTCTGGCCGTCCACACGAGCCCTGGAAAATCCCTGTGCGGCGAGTTCGTTGAGCAGTGTCGAGTACTCACCTTTTCGTCCCTCAACAATGGGAGCCAGAACAAGGAATTTGGATCCGCTCGGCTGTTGAAGCACTTGGTCCACAATCTGTTGCGAAGTTTGGCGACTTACCGGCTTGCCACAGTTTGGGCAGTGCGGTACGCCAATGCGAGCAAATAGCAGCCGTAGGTAGTCGTGTACTTCGGTGATTGTTCCCACCGTTGATCGAGGATTTCGCGAGGCGGTTTTTTGATCGATGGAGATGGCCGGCGAAAGACCCTCAATAAAGTCAACATCGGGTTTATCCATTTGGCCCAAGAATTGGCGAGCGTATGCCGAAAGGCTCTCAACGTATCGACGTTGGCCCTCGGCGTATATCGTGTCAAATGCCAACGATGACTTGCCAGATCCCGACAATCCGGTAAAAACCACCAGGCGATCTCGTGGAATTTCGAGCGAAACGTTCTTTAGGTTGTGTGCTCGAGCGCCCTGTACACGAATCGTTTCCACCATCTAGCGAGGTTACCGGTCAGGACCTTTTCGCTGACTGAGGAACGGCATCCAACACCAGTTGACCCTGCAGCAACTGCAACACGTCTCGTAGCGCCGCTGCTTCTTCGAACCGAAGATCGTGGGCCGCCGACAACATTTCTTCTTCAATGCGGTCGATTTCCAGCATGAGGTCACTCTTGGCGAGCGACTCGTACTGCTCCGGCATTGTTCGTGGACCGTCGGAGCTTGATGAAGAACCTGAACGCAGCCGACCCAAAATATCCGCCACGTTCTTGTGCACGGTGGTGGGGTTTATGCCGTGTTCAGTGTTATGTGCAATTTGGGCCTGGCGACGACGTTCGGTCGTGCTGATGGCCTCACGCATTGAGTCGGTTATTCGGTCCGCGTACAGCACCGCTTCACCGTTGGCATTGCGAGCCGCTCGTCCAATGGTCTGAATGAGAGCACTGCGTGAACGAAGAAAACCCTCCTTATCGGCATCGAGGATGGCCACCAGTGAGACCTCCGGCAGGTCGAGACCTTCACGGAGCAAGTTGATCCCCACGAGAACATCAAACTCACCCAATCGAAGTGAACGCAAAATCTCGATTCGCTGAATCGTGTCAATATCGCTGTGGAGATATTGCACTCTTACGCCATGCTTCGATAAGAACTCTGTCAAGTCTTCGGCCATGCGCTTAGTCAACGTGGTGATGAGGACTCGTTCATCCCTTGAGACCACCTCAGCAATACGACGACGAAGATCGTCGATTTGATTCTTAGTGGGAATCACGGTGATAACGGGGTCGAGAAGTCCCGTGGGGCGAATTACTTGTTCCACCACCTGATCCGAATGCTCAATTTCGTAAGGCCCGGGCGTCGCTGAAACGAAAACAATCTGAGGAACCATCTCGACAAATTCGTCAAAGTTTAAGGGGCGGTTATCTAGAGCGCTAGGTAGACGAAAACCGTGTTCGACCAACGTTTCCTTTCGAGACCGGTCACCGGCGAATTGACCTCGAACCTGCGGCATCGCGACGTGACTCTCATCGACGACAACGAGATAGTCGTCGGGAAAATAATCAAGCAACGTAAACGGTCGTTCGCCGGGCTTTCTCCCGTCGAGATGTGCCGAATAGTTCTCCACTCCGGAACAAACGCCGGTTTGCTCAAGCATCTCAAGGTCGTGCTCCGTTCGAGATCGCAGTCGCTGCGCTTCAAGAAGCTTCCCTTCCTCTGCGAAGCGCTGCAATTGCTGTTGCAGTTCCACCTCGATACTCGCGACTGCACGCTGCAGCGTGGCGTCACTAGTGGCGTAGTGTGAAGCGGCGAAGACGGTGATTTCTGGGACGTCGCCTTTGGATTCTTGTGTCAAAGGATTAAAAAACGTGATGCGCTCAATCTCGTCGCCAAAGAACGAGATGCGAACAGCCTCTTGGTCATACGACGGCTGTAGTTCAAGAGTGTCACCACGAACGCGAAATGTTCCGCGTTCGACGACGAGGTCATTACGCGAATATTGCATTTCAACGAGACGGCGTAACAGCGCACGTTGATCGAAGTGGTCCCCCACTTCTAGGTGCAGCATTCGTTCGCGATACTCCAACGGTGATCCGAGTCCATAAATACACGACACCGACGCCACCACAATGGTGTCGCGTCGAGTGAGAAGAGCCGACGTAGCGGCGTGACGCAAACGATCAATCTCTTCATTGATGGCGCTGTCTTTTTCAATGAAGGTATCGGTTCGCGGAATGTACGCTTCGGGCTGGTAGTAGTCATAGTACGAGACAAAGAATTCCACCCGGTTTGACGGCATCATCTCTTTCAGTTCGGAAGCCAGCTGGGCGGCAAGCGATTTGTTCGGTTCGAGAATCAATGTCGGTCGTTGGACTCGTTCAATCAGCCACGCAATCGTCGCAGTTTTGCCACTGCCAGTAATACCCTCGAGCGTCTGATATCGAAGACCACTTTCCACGCCGTTAGCTAACTCATTTATCGCGGTGGGTTGGTCTCCTTGAGGCGTGAATGGTGACTCCACCAAGAAATCAGGCACTGCGGAAACCATGCTTTTCGAGCAACGTGTCCACCAGCCGATGAAGTTCGATCAACGTTCCGTTATTACTAATGACTACGTCCGATAACCTCTCTCGTTCTTCGAGGGTGATTTGCGAAGCAAGACGAGCGCGAGCGTCGGCTTCGCTCATCGACCTCTGCTCGACTAAGCGCCGTACGGCGAGTTCAGGTGGCGCAGAAACGCACCACACTTCATCCAGTGAAAATCCAGTGCGGTGCTCCAATCGATAAAGCGGGATAGCGAGAAAAACCACCGGTCCTTTGGCCTCATCTAACTGACGAACAATTTCGACGCCTATCGCGGTGTGCGTAATGCGATTGAGCCGTTGCAGGGCGGACGTGTCGTTAAAAACGAGAGTGGCAACGAACTCTCGGTCCAAGGATCCATCGTCATTCAGAATGCCTGATCCAAAGGCATCAATCAGAGTCTGTAGCGTCGGTTTGCCGGGTTCGACGATTTGGCGAGCAATCACATCGGCGTCAACGACTGGCCAACCTTTCTCAGATAAGTAGTCAGTCACGGCGGACTTGCCAGATCCAATGCCACCGATAATTGCAATACGCTTCACTTCTCAACGGTAGCAACCTCCTGTCTCACGACAACGGTGACGACCCGCGAGGCGGGTGAGCATTTGCGTTATGCCGACTTGGCTATTGTCAGGAAGAAGCAAAAAGGGGTGGCAGTGATTAAATACGTCGCGCGACGTCTGGTACTGATGGTGGGGATCATATTTGTGATCTCGGTCGGTGCCTTCTACCTCATTCACCTTTTGCCTGGTGACCCCGCCACGGTAATTTTGGGTGGCGGTGACACGCCCCAAGCGAGAGCTGCGTTGTACAAGCAACTCGGCCTCAACCGCGGCATCGTCATTCAATATTTCGTATGGCTCAACCACGTCTTGCACGGCAATCTGGGAACGTCCTTCATCACTGACGAGAGTGTGGTGAGCACCATCAAAAGCGCATTTCCAATTGACGTGGAAATGATCATTCTTTCTCAAATACTCGCATTCGCTTTTGCCATACCGTTGGCGATGCGTTCGGCACAAAAGCCCAATGGGCGACTCGACAAAACTGCGAGCGCCGGATCGTTCACGTTGCTTTCTATTCCGCCCTTCATCATCATTGTGTTTCTCGTACTTATTGTGGCCGTCAAATTAAAGATTCCCAACACCGGACCCGCTTCGTACGTATCCCTAGGTCAAGATTGGGTTGTCAATCTTGAGAGTATGGTGCTTCCGGCCGTGACGTTGGCTATCGGAAGTTTTGTTCTCTACTACCGCATTCTTCGATCCGATTTGATTTCCACACTGCAAGAGGAATTCATTACATTGGCACGGTCCAAGGGCATTAGCCGACGGCGCATCATGTGGCGGCACGCTTTTCGTCCTTCTTCGGTGGCTCTCGTTGGTACCGCGGGTGTCAATATTGGCGGCCTCATCGCCGGTGGCTTTGTGGTGCAGTTCTTGTTGCAGATACCGGGACTTGGATTTACGCTCATTGATGCCATCAATCAAAGCGACTATCTCTTGGTGCAGGGAATTGTGCTGGTGATTTCCGTTTCCGTCGTTCTCATCAACTTCTTGTTTGACTTCCTCATAACGATCATCGATCCAAGGATTGCTCGTGACTAATCTCGCAAACGATTTCGGCATAGCTGAGCCAGAACTCATTGACCGGCCAGAAAAGCGCGGACGCCTCGGAATTCTGTTTTGGGTATGTGTGGCATGGCTAGGAATTAATATCTTCGGGGCAATTTTCGCCAACGTGCTACCGCTCCCCAACCCGATAGCCAATAATTACAGCGCCATCAACTTCGGACCGTCGCTGCATCATCTCCTAGGTACCGACGAACTCGGTCGCGACATTTTCAGTCGAATTGTTTACGGTTCGCGTATTTCAGTGTCAGTGGGTTTTGGAGCAATGTTCATTGGATTCGGTGTTGGTGCTCCACTGGGAATGTTGGCAGCGTACCGACGAGGACTCTTTGATCAGATTGTGACCACGTTGATGTACGTGTTCTTGGCCTTCCCCGCGATTATTGCGGTGATCGCCGTTCTGTCATTTTGGACGCCGCGAAGCCTTTTAAAAATCATCTTGGTAATTGGCATTGCGTCGATACCACTTGTCTACCGCGTCATTCGAGCGGCCACGCTTTCTATGGGTTCGCGCGATTTTGTCATTGCCGCAAGAGTGCAGGGCGCCACCGATCGACGAATTATCTTTCGTGAGTTACTCCCCAACATTGCTCCCGTGGGCATTTCGTTCTTGCTGATCGGCATCGCCACCGTTGTAACACTCGAGGGAGCACTCGCCTTCTTAGGCCTTTCCATCAATCCTCCACAACCGTCGTGGGGAAACATGATCAACGAGAGTCGAACCTTGCTCAGTCAGAACATTTGGATAGCAATTTTTCCAGCGTTGGCTTTGTGTCTTTTTCTCCTCAGTTTGAACTACATCGGCGACCGTTTACGTAGTTACTTCGACGTGAGCGAGGTGAAACTATGAGCGATAGCGCCCCTTTGCTTTCCGTTAAGAATCTGGCCACAACCTTTGAAACTGCACGTGGGGAGGTTCCTGCCGTAGGCGGCGTTACCTTTGACCTTTTGGCTGATGAAACCGTTGGCATCGTTGGCGAATCCGGATCAGGAAAGACTGTTCTCGCGCGTTCGATTATGGGCCTCCAGCCCCGCACCAACGTCCGAGTTGAAGGTTCGGTGCAATTGGGCGGTACGGAAATTGTTGGTGCGTCCGAAGTCGAACTACGAAAACTCTGGGCCGTAGACGTAGCGATGATTTTCCAAGACCCAATGACGTCACTTAATCCACTTATTCGCATCGGTAAGCAAATTGACGAAACGCTTCGACTGCGTCTCGGACTCAACAAAGCAGACGCCAAGAAGCGAGCCATCGAGTTATTAGACCTCGTTGGTATTCCTTCCCCGAATGAGCGTTACATGGCGTATCCGGCGCAACTCTCTGGTGGCATGCGCCAACGCGTTGTCATCGCGATCGCGCTGGCGTGCAGCCCGAAGCTTCTTCTCGCGGACGAACCAACCACGGGACTTGATGTAACCATCCAGGCGCAGATTCTCAACCTTCTAGACCAATTGAAGTCGGATCTGCATATGTCGATGGTGCTCGTGACACACGACCTCGGTGTTGTAGCAACGAGAACCGACCGCATCATTGTGATGTACGCGGGTCGAATCGTCGAGACTGGTACTACTAAAGAGGTCTTTGCCCAGCACCGTATGCCGTATACCGAGGCGCTCCTTGCGAGTACACCGAAGGTCTCCGACGCCAGTCACACTCGACTCAACGCCATTCCGGGACGACCACCAGACCTCTTGCAACTGTCGAAGGGTTGCAGTTTTGCACCTCGTTGCCAGTACGCCACTGAGCGCTGTCATAACGAGCGACCAGAGTTGGAGTCCTCAGGCTCCCCGAGCCACTTGTTCGCTTGTTGGAATCCTCTTCCCTTACCCACCAACCGAACCGCCTCCCCGGCGGGAAGTGAGGCCTAATCGTGCCCGATCGTACGAAACTTATTGAAATTCAGGACTTGCACGTCAATTTCAAAAAAGGTGGACATACCGTCAGCGCGGTGGCCGGAATCACCTTTGACGTTTACGAGGGCGAAACCCTCGGACTAGTTGGTGAATCAGGGTGCGGAAAGTCAACGACCGGACGCGCACTCATGCGCATCGTGGAGCCGACGAGCGGATCAATCATGTTGAGCGGCGAAAGTCTTTCGACAATGAAAGGTCGTGCACTTCGCAAGGCTCGGACCAAAATGCAGATGATCTTCCAAGATCCCATCAGCTCATTGAATCCGCGACGACGAGTGCGTGACATTGTCGCTGAACCCATCGACTGCTGGCAGTCATCTAAAGGGGACGAACGCACCAAAATCGTTGACGATTTGTTGCACAAGGTGGGTATTGATCCTCAGGTCTACGGGAACCGTTTTGCTCGGCAATTCTCCGGTGGCCAGTGCCAGCGCATCAGTATTGCTCGATCACTCGCGATGCGTCCCAAGATGCTGATATGTGACGAGATGGTTTCTGCCCTTGACGTTTCGATCCAGGCGCAGATTCTCAATCTGTTGGAGGACCTAAAGACCGAATACGGACTAACGCTTTTGTTCATTGCGCACGACTTGGCTGTCGTTAAAAACATCAGTGACCGCGTGGCCGTCATGTATCTCGGCAAGTTGTGCGAGATTGGACCGGCGGACCTTCTCTATGCAGAGCCCGCCCATCCGTATACGAAATTCTTGCTTGGAGCGGCACTTGCGGCTGACCCGAATGCTGCGCGTCCCGATGACATCTTGGGGGGCGAACCACCGAGCCCACTGAATCCGCCAAGCGGCTGTCGCTTTCGTACCCGCTGTCCACACGCCACGGAGAAGTGCGCCAACGAAGAACCCCAGATGCAGACGTTCTCTCCAGGCCACGCCGTGGCGTGCCACTACCCGCTAGTTATCCACTCTAAGAGCGCGTAGAACAACCTATCGGGGGGCGCCACGTGGCGCTGGGCCAATGGCTGATTACTCGGTTGGCTCTTCGCTCACAATTTCAGCATCGACGATTGACTCTTCGTCATCAGATTCGACTGAAGCATCAACAGGATTGTCCTTCTTACCCGACACTTCTGAGGCGTACTCCGCCCACGCGGCTTGTGCCTCGGTTTCGGGTGTGAACTCGCTGTAATCGAACGATCCAATGAAGTTGCCTTCTGCGTCGTAGGCGTGCGAACCAAAGGCTTCACGATACTCTTCGGACACTTCGCCACCCTCGGCGGCCTGCTTAATTGAAAGGCTGATGCGTCGTCGAGCGGTGTCGAGTTCAATGATCTTGACCCACAGCTCTTCACCGGCAGTAACCACCTGATCGGGCGACTCAACGTGGTGAGCGGCCATTTCAGAGATGTGTACGAGACCTTCAATACCATCGCCGACCTGCACAAATGCACCGAAGGGCACCATCTTGGTGACGCGACCGTACACCAACTGGTCGGTGCTGTGGCTATCGGCGAATTCTTGCCAGGGGTCCGACTGTGTGGCTTTGAGGGACAAACTGATTCGTTCCTTGGAGAAGTCGACCTCCAGAACTTCTACGTCGACTTCGTCACCCACGGCCACCACCTGTGACGGGTGATCAATGTGCTTCCAACTGAGTTCGGAGACGTGAATCAAACCGTCCATACCGCCAAGGTCGACGAAGGCACCAAAGTTGACCACTGAAGAAATCGTTCCGCGGCGACGCTCGCCGGCCTTCAGATTGTTCAAGAAATCGCCACGCTGCTCTTTTTGCGTCTCTTCGAGCCAGGCTCGTCGCGACAAAACAACGTTGTTGCGGTTGCGGTCGAGTTCAATGATCTTGGCCTCAACGGTCTTGCCGATGTAGGGCTGCAATTCGCGAACTCGACGTAATTCAACGAGTGACGCGGGTAAGAAGCCACGCAGGCCAATGTCGACAATAAGGCCACCCTTGACAACTTCGATGACGACACCCTTTACGACCTCGTTGCGCGCCTTCAACTGCTCAATGGTCGACCAAGCCTTCTCGTATTGCGCTCGTTTCTTCGAGAGTACGAGGCGACCTTCTTTGTCTTCCTTTTGAAGTACCAGCGCTTCAATGCGCTCACCCATCGAAACAACTTCCGACGGGTCGACGTCGTTGCGGATAGACAGCTCGCGCGAGGGAATAACTCCCTCCGACTTGAAACCAATGTCCAACAGAACTTCGTCGCGGTCAATCTTGACGACGGTACCCGTTACCAAGTCACCATCATCGAATTCGAGAACACTGTCACCGACGAGGGCTGCGAGATCCGCACCCACCATGTCGTCTTCGGTGATGGCACGAGGAATGTAATTTCCTTCAGCATCAAAGGTACCCATTTGCAGGGTGGAAAGGAGGCCTGTGGCGTCCGACATAAAAATCCTTGCTAAAGCGATCGCACCGGGATCAACTAGGCAACAGGAATCGGATTTCCGGTGCAAACCCGACGTCCAATCCTAGCAGTTAGCTCCTTTAGCCTTTAGCGGCGGCCCAGTTCTCGCCCCAGTGCAACGAAACCTCAAGTGGAACACTTAGCTTCGCTGCCCCCTGCAGACTCTCTCTAACAATGGACTCGACTTGCATCTTCTCCGAAGCGGGAGCTTCGACCAAAACTTCGTCGTGGACCTGCAAGATCAGTCGAGCCTCGAGTTTTGCCTGATGAAGACCATGATCGAGCCGAACGAGAGCGAATTTGAATATGTCGGCGGCGAGTCCTTGGATACCGGCGTTCATGGCCTGTCGTTCCGCCGCTTGTCGCTGGGGACCACTGGCGGTGGCGAGATCAGCGAACGGCCGAATGCGTCCATATTCGGTGCGTGAATAACCCTGCGCTCGAACGTCTCGAACGGTTGCTTCCATATAACTGCGTAACGTCGGAAATCCCTCGAAGTATTGGTCCATGATGGCTTTGGCTTCAGACACACTGATGCCGAGGCGTTGACTTAATCCGAACGCCTCCATGCCGTAGGCAAGGCCGTACGAAACCGCCTTGGCCTTCTCGCGTTCATCGTGGGTCACGTCCTCTGGAGACTTTTGAAAAACGACCGCGGCAATGGCTCGGTGGACGTCTTGCTCCGTTGAGAAGGCCTCGAGCAAACCGGGGTCTTTAGAGAGGTGAGCCAGAATCCGAAGTTCGATTTGGTTGTAGTCAGCAACCATGAGTTCCCAACCTGGTGTTGGACCAAAGGCGAAGCGCAGTCGTCGTCCTTCTTGTGTGCGCACCGGGATGTTGTGCAAGTTCGGCGAGTCCGAAGACAATCGTCCCGTGCGCGCGACCGTTTGATGAAAGGTCGCGTGGATACGGCTGTCGGGACCAACGGTAGCAATCAACGATTGCCCGTACGTTCCTCGTAATTTGTCAACTTCACGAAATCGAAGGATCAGCGGAATAATTTCGTGTTCGTTGACAATGGCTTCCAAACTGTTGGCGTCCGTGGAATAACCAGACTTAATTTTCTTCGTTGGCTTTAGGCCTAGGTCGTCAAATAGAACGGTTTGTAATTGTTGGGGAGAGTTCACTTTGAACTCACGACCGGCAACTCGTTGAATTTCCTTTTCGAGTTTTGTTACTTCCGCGGTTAGTTCATTGGTAATCGTTTGCAACATTGCTACGTCCACGTGGATCCCAACGGCTTCCATGCGACCAAGTACAGCGATCAAAGGAAGCTCAATGGAGTGGTAAACGAATTCAAGTTTCCATTCATCGACTTCACCACGTAAGCGATTGATAAGTCGGTCAACTTGACCCACTTCCGCGATCAAATCCTCGTCAGAACGTTCCTCACCGAACAGACTCGGCGCTGCTTGCTTCGCGTGCTCACCAAGATGACGAGCTGCCACGTCACTTAGTTGGTAATCGCCGTTGGTTGCATCAACGAGAAAGGCCATGATGGCGCTGTCATCCTTGGGATCGGCCAAGGCGATACCTTTTTCGTACGCACGTCGGTATAAAGGTTTGACGTCGTGACCCGCAATGGAACGGTCGGCCAGTTTTGTCAGTAACTGAGAAACCTCACCACACCACACTTCGTAACTCGATGGGTTCAGTGCAACGGCTCGTTCGCCGCTTACGACCACGGTGACGCACGCCAGATCCTTGAGTACGGCCTCAGCGCTCTTTTGCACCGACATTTCTCGTACTGGGGTCGTTTCATCCTTGGGCGTAGGCGGCGTCGCTCCTCCTTCGCCACTGGGACCTAGCAGACCTTCCGCAAAGAGTTTCTCGTAGCGCTGGCGCATGGCGTTCATTTCAAATCGTTCAAAAAACGATGACACTGCCGTTCGGTCCCAGCCGCCCATCTGTACCTGATCAGGGGTGAAATCTAACGGTACGTCACGAATCAGTTTCATCACGAGGGCGTTGTTGCGAGCCCGAGCTTCAAACGCGCTGAGATTCTCTCGTAATTTTGGAGTCTGGTCATCGACGTGTGCAAACAACGCGTCAAAGTCTGGATACTGCGCAAGTAGTTTCGCGGCGGTCTTTTCACCAACGCCGGGAACGCCGGGCAAGTTGTCCGAGGTGTCGCCTCGCAAGGCAGCGAGAAGTTCGTAACGCTGAGGTTGGATGCCATACTTCTCAAAGATTCCGGCTTCGTCGTAGAGCGCGTAATCAGAAACTCCACGTCGGTTGTAAAGGACTTTTACAAACGGATCTTCAACGAGTTGGAACGAGTCACGGTCGCCCGTGACGATAATGGTTTCAATTTTTTGGTCACGACCCCACGTAGCGAGCGTCGCCAGCACGTCATCTGCTTCATAACCGGGAACTCCTAACACCGGAATGTGCAGCACCTCGCAAAAATCACGAATCAAATCGAATTGGTGATCGAGGTCTTCGGGCGTCGCGTCACGACCGCCCTTGTAGTCCTCCGTCATATCGTCACGGAAGGTGCCACCTGCAAGATCAAAAGCAACGACGAGAGCTCGCGGCTTATGCGACTTCACGAGCAAATTGAGCATCGACGCAAATCCGTGCAGTGCATTCGTAACAAGGCCACTGGACGTAGCGATATCAGTCGAAAGTGCGAAGTACGCGCGAAACGCGAGGGACATCCCATCAATAAGTAAGAGTGGACCCTTACCTTGCGATGTGTCAGTCAATGGCGTTGCCTTGCAGAATGGATTGGGCCACGTCGCGCATGCGACTGCGCGAGCGCATCGCCGTCTGCTGAATTAACTCAAACGCCTCTGGTTCATCAATTGAACGTTCGCTCATGAGCATTTCCTTAGCTCGTTGCACAATTTCTCGCGTCTCGATCTTGTCGTCAGCGAACTTGGTGTCCTCTGGTGCATCGACCAAAACGTCGCTTTGATTTAGCAACGTGGCGAGCTTTGGTAAAAGTTCTGCGCTGCGAAACGGTTTTACGAGATACGAGACCACGCCGGCTTCACGAGCGTTCTCAATCAGTTCTCGTTGACTAAACGCCGTCAGAAGTACAACAACGGTTCCCTGGCCTTGAATTTGTCGAGCCACTTCGATGCCGTCGAGTCCCGGCATCTTGATATCCAGCAGGGCCAACTGTGGCTTATGCGTGCGAATGAGCTCGAGCGCTTCGTCGCCGCGGGCGGCTTCGCCAACCACGTCGTAGCCAGCGCTTTCCAAAATCTCCTTTAGGTCGAGGCGGATGATTGATTCATCGTCGGCAATGACAACTGTTGTACTCACGGCTGCTCCTCGGGGGCCCAATTTCGCAAAAATTCGTCTCGCTCAGCGTAGAGCGCATCGACCTCTTGTTGGCGCCGGAGACGTTCACGCGTAGCGACGTCTAATTGCCGAGACAACTCCGTGAAATCGCGCTGTAGCTGCGGCGTTTCTCCGACGAGTGAACGAATGCGGGCGTCGTCAAAGGCCTCGCTCCACACGGCAATCTGTTCGTCAAGCACCTGAAGAGATTCGCGCGATAACTGCAGGCGTCGCTGGAGGTCGGAAAACCGCCGTTCTGCCCTACGAGTCGTCATACAACAAGCATAGAAGCCGATTTCGGGCCTAGACCTTCCAGTTTCCCAGCAATTCCATGTCGCTAAAGTCCGGTGATGGCCCAACCCCAAGGCCGTTCGTCCACCACTTTTGAAACATATCGGTGGAGGGCGTCGACCCTTCAAACGATACCGGTCCCACGTCACTCGCCTCGGCGCTCGTAATCGCCGCCAGAAACTCATTAAACGAGCGGGCAAGCGGCGTTTCAAAAAACCCGCCAACGTAGTGTCGTAATCCGTGACGATTCGCCTCGTCAATAATCCTGCGAGCACTAATGAGACCCCCCACGCGCGCTAACTTCACGCAAACCATGTCAGCAGCTCCGTACTGCGCAATTCGACGAACGTCGAGTAACGAAGCAACACTCTCGTCAAGACTCAGGGGCAGCGTTAGTACTGACCGGAGTTGCGCGTGTGCCAAAAGATCATTTGGGGCAAATGGTTGTTCAATTGCCACCACATTGATGAGCGAAGCGAGTTCGTCAACTTGTTGAAGAACGTCGTCGTTTGTCGAACACGAGCAGTTGAAATCAAGTAGTACGGGCAACCCCCAGGCCTCCAATCGTTCACGCCCGTTCTCCACGTCAATCCCAGGTCGGGTTTTCACTCGAAGACGCTCGCACCACGATGGTGGCGACCATTCAAGATCGGGTTCAATGAGTGACCACGTAGCCCCGTAAGAAACATTTCGCGCGGGTTCTTCAAAAAATGAGCAGAGCGACTGTTTCGCTTGTTTCATTTCGAGATCGAGTGTCGCCATTTCCAGTCCGCTTAGAGCAAACAGACTGGCTCGTCGCAAGCTACCCAAGAGTCCCACTCCGGACCAAGGCACCAACGTTCCTTCTTCGTTGATCCGCGAAAGGAACGTGGGAAGGGCATGGTGCTGCAATTCCTCCAGAACTTCGTCAAACGAGGGATCACCATTTTGTCGTAGCGGCTGAGGACTGATTTCGCCCGTTCCACGAAACTCGCCGGTGTTCAACTCGATGAACAGGTGCCTTCGACGTTCGTGGCGTTCGTCAGCGGCACGCACATGGTGGCGCAGCGTTGCCGTGTATTGCCATAATCGAACGTCCACCAAAGGAACCTTAGAGTTACTGCTACCGTTTGCAACGTAGCCCGGATGGCGGAATCGGCAGACGCGGGGGCCTCAAAAGCCTCAGCCTGAAAGGGTGTGTGGGTTCAAGTCCCACTCCGGGTACTAAAGAAAGTAAATCTGAAGCATCGATTACGAGTCGAAAACAACTCAGGAGCGAACGTGTCGCTTCGTGCGGAGTAGGTTGATTGCACCATGTCGACGTTTGATGGAGCCGTTCGCGAAGACGTTGTGGCTCTTTTCCCAGGACAAGGTTCACTGTCCGGCGGAGCAGGTTCACCATGGACTTCCACTCCTTCGTGGTCCATTGTTCAGGATATTTCCGACATAACTGGTGTCGACGTTTCGCACCTTCTGCTTGAAGCTTCGGATGAAGACGTCGTGCAAACTGACCGAGCTCAGTTGGCCACGTTCGCTCTTTCGCTCGTCAGTTGGTACGAGTTGCAACGGCGCGGTCTCGCGCCCGGCTATTTCTTGGGTCATAGCCTCGGCGAATTCTCCGTCCTGGTGGCAACCGGGATCTTGAGCGTCCACGATGGTGCCCTCTTAGTCCACGCCCGTGGCACCGCGATGAGAGACGCCGCGCAACAATCCTCAGGGTCAATGACGGCACTAATGGGCGGAGACGATGATGCTCGGGCCGCGCTCGCTGGTATGGAGGAAATTTGGATTGCGAACATTAACGGTCCCGGACAAATTGTCGTCAGTGGCTCCACCAAAGCTTTGACACAATTGAACGAGGATTACCGGACACTCGGCTGGCGTCGCGCGACTCCCCTACCAGTGGGCGGAGCGTTTCATTCACCCCTCATGTCCCCCGCGCAAGAACAACTTGATGCCGCCCTCGCCAACGTGACGTGGGGAACGACTGACAGGTTCCCGATATCGAACGTTGACGGCGAGATTCATCAAGACGGTGCGACCTGGCACCAACTTCTCGCTCGTCAGATGACCGCTCCGGTGGAATTTCTTTCGGCGGTGTCCACCTTGCCCGCTTCGGTCACGACCACAATAGAAGTGGCGCCCGGAGCAGTTCTTTCGGGCCTTACGAAACGAATTCGAACATTCGATCGACAGATTGTTTTTTCGTCGCCGGAACTTTCACTCGAGGAGATTGTATGAATCGCGTTGTCATAGTGACTGGAGCTTCTCGAGGTATCGGTGCCGCTATTGCGCAATGGTTCATCGCCAATGGCGATCAAGTTATTGGCATCTCGCGCAGCGGTGACGCACCGGAGGGTTGCTCGAAGTCCTACGCCGTCGACGTGAAAAACAGCGCTGAATTAGACGTCGCCTTGAAGTCAGTGGTCGAGGAATTCGGTGCCGTGGAAGTCGCGGTCGTCAACGCGGGTATTACGAACGACGGACTCGCTGTTCGCATGAAAGACGAGCAATGGCGCGACGTCTTAAGTGTGAATTTGGACGGCGCTTTTTACACGGCTCGCTCGGCGCTTTCGTCAATGCTGCGCCAGCGTCGCGGCTCATTGATCTTCATTGGTTCAATTTCTCCGTTTCTTGGCATTCCCGGACAGGCCAACTACGCCGCGGCCAAAGCAGGTGTCGCGGGCCTCGCTCGCTCGCTCGCCAAAGAAGTCGCCAGTCGCCACATCACGGTGAACGTCGTGACGCCCGGATTCATTGAAACGGACATGACCGCTGAACTTGCCCAGTCACGCGACGCCGTGGAAGCCACCATCCCCTTGGGTCGTGTGGGTACCGCAAGCGACGTAGCTGGTCTCGTAGGCTTTTTGGCCTCTGATGAGGCACGATACGTCACCGGCGCGATCATCCCTGTCGACGGCGGTCTCGCTATGGGCCTCTAAGGAACCCATTTCACGATACGATTTCAAAACATCAAATGAGGGGTTACAGCATGGACCGCGACGAAGCGTTCGCCAAATTTACCGACAATGCAGTGGAAGTCCTGGCGGTAGATCCGTCAAAAATCACTGTTGAAGCAACGTTTGGTGATGACCTGGGGGCCGACAGTTTGGACCTCGTTGAACTAGTAATGGCTCTTGAAGAAACGTTCGACATTGAGGTCGACGAAGACGAGTTGAAAGAAATCAAAACCGTCGGCGAAGCCTTCGACCTCATTTACGCCAAGATCTAGTGCTCGCAGGAGTAACGAACGACGGGCACATTGCGGGTCGCCGCGTCGCCGTCACCGGTATCGGCGCCGTATCGTGCGCGGGGATTGGAGCCGACGCGCTATGGCGGGCACTGCAGCTACCCGTCGCGCCCGCGAGTCCACTCGTTGGCGAATTTGATGCCTCGGCTATTGGGGGACCCAAGGAGCTTCGACGACTCGACCCCTTTACGATGTACGCACTTGTGGCGGCGGACGAAGCGTGGCAGCAATCTGGATTAGAAGGTCCTCTCACTGACGCTGGCAGTTTCGTGGCGACGGGCATCGGCGGGCTTCATTCGATACTTGACCAGGTTGAAGTTCTACGGGAAAAAGGTGCCAACCGCGTATCACCGTTCATGGTGCCCATGATGATGCCCAACGCGGCCGCGGCGGCTGTCTCCATGCGCTTTGGACTGGGAGGACCCTGCGAAGCCGTCTGCACGGCCTGCGCCGCTGGCACGCACGCCATTGGCAACGCCGCTCGGCTCATCGCCACTGGGCGCTCGACCGTCGTCGTAACCGGGGGTGCCGAAGCAGCCATCACCCCGATTTCAATGGCTGGTTTTGGCAATATGACGGCACTAAGCAATGAGCAATTTTCTCGCCCCTTCGACGTTGCTCGCGACGGTTTCGTCATGGGCGAAGGCGCGGGCATTTTGGTGCTTGAAGAATGGCAGCACGCACTTGACCGCGGCGCCACCATTCTCGCTGAGGTCGTGGGCGCCGCATCAACCGCGGACGCGCATCACATCACCGCACCCGATCCTTCCGGCAGTGGTGCGCGACGTTGTATGGAACTCGCGCTGTTCGACGCGGGTCTCACGCCGGGCGATATTTCTCATATCAACGCTCACGGTACGTCGACCCCGCTCAACGACCTCGCCGAATCGGTCGCTGTTCGCCAACTCTTTGGCGACCGCCCTCTTCCCGTCACTTCAATTAAGGGACACCTTGGTCACTCCCTTGCCGCCGCCGGAGCTTTGGAAGGTGTGGCCTCGGTGATGACGCTTCTGCACCAAAGCATTCCTCCCACGGCGGGGACCAAGGATGTCGATCCCGAAATCGGTCTCGACGTCGTCATTGGTGCTCCACGAAGTGTCCAGATCGATACGGTGCTATCCAACTCATTTGGATTTGGCGGCCACAACGGCAGCGTCGTATTTCGACGCGCTAGTTAATCGCCGCACGAAGACTCGACACCAAGGCTTCAACACCTTCGGGACCTTCGCCATCAAGTAATCGCTGTACGAGGGCGCTGCCCACGATCACACCGTCAGCAAAGGACACCACGTCACGGGCGTCGTCGGGTGTAGAAACACCGATCCCCACACACACCGGTACATCACTACCGCGCTGAATCTTTCGCACCACGTCACGCGCTCCACCCTCATTGGAGGCCTTGCCCGTCACGGCCATGCGAGCCGCCGCGTACGCAAATCCCTGCGTCGCCTTCGCAATCGCGATCGCTCGCTCGTCAGGGGTCGAGGGAGCGACCATCAAAATTAAGTCGAGCTCTTCCTCGTTTGATTGATCGCGCCATGGTGTCATCTCCTCCAAAGGAAGGTCCGGCACGATGGAACCGGCAAAGCCCGCCGAGCGCAACTCCCCTGCAGCGCGCGCAATTCCCGCGCGGTGCAACACATTGAAATACGTCATGGCTACAAGGGGCACGTCGACGTCCAATTTGCTTACGTTGTTCATGATGGACGCGAAGGTGGTGCCGCGATCCAAAGACGCGGTGGCGGCGGTTTGAATCACGACGCCGTCCATAATCGGATCTGAAAAAGGCAAGCCGATTTCTACCGCGTCCGCGCCAGCGTGCACGGCGGCACGAACACACTCCAGCCAGTCTTCCGTCAGACCCGCCACGAAATACGGAATCAAAATCTTGCGACCCGAAGCACGAACGGCTCGCAGATGATGTTCAAGACGATTCATGAACGTGCGCTCAATATTTCACGAACCTGAGCAACGTCCTTGTCACCTCGACCAGAAAGATTGATGAGCACGCTCGAGCCCTTGGGGATAAACGAACCCGCTTCACGAACGACCCAGGCAATCGCGTGCGCTGTTTCAAGCGCCGGAATGATCCCTTCGAGCCTCGAGAGTAACTGCAGGGCATCCACGACCTCGTCATCGTGCGCACTCACGTACGTTGCTCGTCCCGAACTCGCGAGGAACGCGTGTTCAGGACCAATGCCGGGATAATCAAGACCTGCGGAAATCGATTGCGCTTCTTCGATCTGACCCGATTCGCTCTGCATCAGCATTGAGCGCATGCCGTGCAAGACACCGGGAGCACCTGAATTAATAGCGGAACCACCCGCTGCTTCAACACCAATGAGTTGGGCGGACGTATTAGCGAATCCGGCAAATATGCCCGCCGCGTTTGAGCCACCTCCCACGCAGGCCACCACGTAGTCGGGGCTCACGCCACGAACATTCATTTGTTTGTGGGCTTCGGTACCAATCACACTCTGAAACGAGCGGACCATCCACGGAAAAGGATGTGGCCCCATGACGGAACCAAGACAGTAGTGCGTGTCATCGACACGCGTCACCCATTGACGCATTGCTTCGTTGACGGCATCTTTTAGTGTCCGGCTGCCGCTCGTTACCGAGTGCACCCTGGCTCCGAGTAGCTCCATTCGAAAAACGTTGAGTGCTTGACGTTTAGTGTCAACTTCGCCCATGTAGACATCACAACCGAGTCCGAGTTTTGCCGCAGCGGTGGCGGAAGCAACGCCGTGTTGTCCGGCACCTGTTTCGGCAATCATGCGGGTCTTTCCCATACGTTTGGTCAACAACGCTTGGCCCATTACGTTGTTGATTTTGTGTGATCCGGTGTGCGCGAGGTCTTCGCGCTTAAAGAACACTTCAATGCCCAATTCCTTAGACAGACGTTCACCGTACGTAACGGGCGTCGGTCGTCCACCAAAATCGCGAAGCAACGTATCCAACTCTTCGTGAAAACTTGAATCGGCCCACGCTTTCTTAAATGCGGTTTCCAATTCGAGACAGGCCGGAATTAAGGCTTCGGGAACAAATCGACCACCAAATTCGCCAAATCGACCTTGTTCGTCGGGATCATCCATGAAGATCTGGCTCACTGCTCGCTCCAATCAAACGGCCGATCATCGAAATCCTCTGGTCTCGTGTCCGCTGCCCAGCGCGCATTAGCAATGAAATCTGCGACTAGACCAGGATCTTTAATACCTGGTGCCGACTCCACCCCCGACGACACGTCTACGCCCCACACGGGGTAATTTGCCACGACAGCTCCCACGTTCGCGGGCGTCAAACCTCCCGAAGCAATGACCGGCGTTCGAAAAACGTGTCGTTCAAACACGTCCCAACCGTGAATACGACCTGAGCCGGGATCCTCGCCGTCTAACAAAAGATAATCGTGACCCTCCGCGTCGAATTGTCGAACGCGGTCACTCGAAGCGGGAAAGGCGCGAATCACGGTGCGAACACGCTCTGCCACGTAGCGAGCGGTCTCTTCGGACTCGGCACCGTGCAGTTGCACCGCGTCGAGTCCGATGGTGTTTGCGATTTCCACCACACGTTGCGGCGACTCATTACGGAACACGCCTACCGAAACAATCTCTGGTGGTAAGCGTCGAAGAATGTCGTGTACTTGCGTTGGCGATACCTGTCGAACAGAAGGAGCAAAAATGAAGCCCACAGCGCTCGCCCCAAAACCAATCGACATGAGAGCGTCTTCTTCTGACGTCACTCCGCAAATCTTGACGAAAAATCGTTCAACGGAAAATTTCACGAGTTTCGACGCCCAATAGGAAAGCCACCGAACGCCCGCACGAGATTTTGTACTTCGTCGGAGCAGACAAACGCTTCGCCCACGAGGATGGCATCAAATCCCGCGATCGCCGCTTGCTCTGCGGCACCCGGCGTTGCAAAACCTGATTCAGCTACTGCGAGAACATCCTCGTTCAGTGAAGCGACGACCGCTTGAGCACGAGCGGTGTCAACGGCAAAACTATGCAAATCACGTTGGTTCACGCCAATAATGCTCGCACCTGCGTCAAGTGCCTTCGATGCTTCCTCGGACGTATGTACTTCCACGAGGGCATCAATATGAAGACCCATTGCGATATTAATTAAACAATGCAGTTCGTCGGGTGTCAAGGCCGCAACGATCAGCAACACGCACGAAGCTCCCATTTCAACGGCATCGACGACGTCATTAGCACTAAGCGTAAAGTCCTTTCGCAAAATTGGCAGAGCGCTCACGCATCGCACACTGTTCAGATCGTCCACACTGCCCGAAAAAAACGTCTCGTCGGTCAGTACCGAAATTGCAGTCGCTCCCCCTTTTTCGTACTGCGTCGCGAGCTCACCGGGATTGAGGTTCTTGTTAAGCCAACCCTTCGAAGGTGACCGTCGCTTCACTTCCGCAATGACGGAAAGTCCTGACGATCGGTGCTCGAGAAGTGCCTCTCGAAACGAACTCCGTGGTCGCTGAACAAAACTTCGATTTTTCCAGTCACGAGTATCTGCGGCCACCCGCTGACGATGAAAGGCCAAAATATGGTCCAAATACGTGGCCGGCATAACGACAGAGTAGTCGGGGGTACTACGAAATCTCCTCGACGAGCACTGAGGAAGTACGTGCTTGGGCTTCACTGGCGAAAAACGTCCGATGCACAATTCCTAAACCAGAGAATCCTTCAGTAGTCGCAACCACTGAGGTGATTCCTTGGGGACCGGTTGGCCCCAAGGAACGAAGTAATTCGTTTGCCTCGTCGATTGATGGACCCTTTACCCGTACAAACCGCCACGGCATGGATGCCCCTCGCGCGTCCATCCGCCCGACGAGCTCTTGGCCGGTGAAACAGCCCTTGGTGAAACTGACCGACTCCGCCACAAATGCTGCGCCGTAGACGTGGGGGGCAAGATTTAGAAAAAACTCCTTTGACCAGGGTTTTCCTACCTCAATTCGCTCGTCATTTGTTCGAAGGGGAGGATCAACCGCTTCATTTTTTCGAGTGATGACGCAGTCCACTCGCAGTAAAAATCTTCGAAGTCTCGTTTCGGCGGCGTCGGCCAGTTCCATGGGAACAAGCAATTCCCAAAACTGTTCGTGGCCTCTGATCCACGCACTCGTGACGATCGTGCCGTCGGCATTCAACAAGAGCGTCCAGGCGCCTTTGGAGCGGTCCTGGTCGAGATCCTGACTTACCTGGCCCTGTAGAAAACGTTGTGCGTCTTCTCCATCAAACTGCAAGGTCTCCCAAAGCAGTTCGCTCACGATCGGGCCGAGCCAATGGCTCGAAGTACCGCCTCGGCCTTCGCGAGAGCCTCTTCATCTTCACTACACGGATCGGAGTCCCATACGAGACCGGCGCCGGTTTGTACGGATCCATTGCCGACGCTGTCGACCACCATCGTGCGAATGATGATGGCGGCATCGAGGTTGCCACTGAAATCGAAGTAGCCAATGGCTCCACCGTAGAGTCCTCGTGACTGTGGTTCCATCTCTGTAATAAGTTGCATTGCTCGCACCTTAGGAGCGCCCGAAAGTGTTCCCGCCGGAAACGTAGCTCGAAGGACGTCCACGGAACTGACGTCAGATCGCAGCGTTCCAGAAACCTGCGACGTCAGATGCATGATGTGGCTGTACATTTCGACCGTCATGAGTTCTTCAACATGCACACTGCCGTACTGCGAAACTCGACCAATATCGTTGCGGCCAAGATCAACCAACATCACGTGTTCGGCAATCTCCTTAGGGTCACTTCGCAGTTCCTCGGCGCGTCGCATATTTTCATCATCGTCATCCGAACGTGGTCGTGAGCCAGCGATTGGTCGTGTCGTAACTCGACCGTCGCGGACACGTACGAGCGCCTCTGGCGATGAACCCACAACGGTCACCTCCGCAAACTTCAAGTAATACAGATACGCCGAAGGATTAATTCGTCGAAGCTCGCGGTACACCGAGAAGGGGTCCTCAATCGGCCCGACGTCAAAACGCTGCGAGAGAACAATCTGGAAAATGTCACCCTCCGCTATGCGCTCTTTCGCTTCAACCACCATGGTTTGGTACTGCTCGGACGTCACGGTTCGCTGAAACGTAGCGAGCGGAAGTTCATCTCGTTGACGGTGAGCGCGCAGTACCGTTGCCGAAGGCTTTTCGAGATCATCCATCATTTGTTGCATGCGACTCGCAACCGTGTCGACAATGGTGCCGGCGTCACTGTCCTTCATTAAAGAAGTGTCGAGGTTCACGACCAGTGTGATTGTTTGACGCCAGTGATCAAAGGCGACCAATTCGCCAATTGCCATCAACGCCGCATCCGGTTGGAGCGAATCAGATTCTCGTCGATTCGGCAAGATCTCAATACTCCGGACCACGTCCCAGCCAAACACTCCGACCACGCCGGAGCGAAGCGGAGCAAACGACGCAGCATCTCCAATCACGGGTGACACCGTCGTGGTCGCTAAGTACGACTCCACTAGCCCGAGCGCTCCGGGTTCATGCACTAGTGAAGAGAAAATGCCTTTCGTATTGGCGTTATCGTGATCTTCGACGTAGGTTCCCAGAGGACTACGACCGAGAAACGAGAACCTTCCAAATCGCTGACCGTCCTCCACTGATTCGAGAAGAAAACCAATCTGATCAGCAAGAAAATTCTGGACACTTCCGACCGGTGTCAGTGTGTCACTCGTAAATTCCAACGCAACCGGAACGAGATCGAAATCCGTCACGGACTTCACTAATTGCTCTTCGAGCTTTTGTACTCGTTCGCGTAAGGGCAACAGGCTCACAGATAGAGACCCGTTTCTTGCTCTTTTTCATCCTTTGCGACTGCGTGAAGATCACGTTCACGAAGCAGAATGAAATCTTCACCGTCGAGTTCAACCTCAAAACGGTCCTCCGCGCTGAATAAAACTCGGCTGCCAACATCAACGCTTCGCACGTGGGGACCAACCGCCACCACCTTGGCCCAAGTGAGACGCTTGGAAATTTGAGCCGTCGCTGGTATCAAAATGCCCGCTCGCGAGCGCCGCTCGCCATCACTGTCTTCTAGTTGGACGAGGACACGATCAAACAGAACGCTCACGTGGTCCGTGGCGCTTGCGGCTTTGCTCATAGTTCAAAAGTACTAGAAATTACCGAAATATCGCCCTCGAGCTTCATGAGGCCGCATAATGCATACGTGACTATGCGAAACGAACTCAATACGATCACCTCGACACTTGATGACTTATCGAAGCGAATTACACGTCTAGTCGAGACCGCGGGTCCCGACGTGGCGGGAGACATCTACACAGAACTTGTGGCCGCTGAACGAACCGTGGGTACGCTAATGCGACGTCTCAATCGCGTCGCCACCCGGTTGAGCTAACGGGCACCATTAGCCTTGGGGGCGTGGCGATGAACTGGCAACGACAGGATGCGCTCTCGTCACTTGAGCGACTCGAAGTGCTCGCTCTTCTTAACCGTTTAGAAGTGGAATTCGACCGTGAATCTCTCGACGAGGGTCGACGTCGTGTCGTCGTGCATGGTTGGAAGGGTCAACACTGGCTGCACTACGAAGACGGAGCACTTTCGTCGTACGCGCTCGCTACGGGAAATGACCCAGTCGTGGTCGAACTCGCTGGTGGTGGCGTCGACGCTGATCTCCTCGACGAACTACTGCAACTGTCGGCGAACGTCGATTGGTGGACTCGAGACGTCCAGCCCGCTTTTTCCAAGGGCCGAATAATTCGCACACTCCACCTGCTTGAAGTGGATCTACCCATTCCCGTCGAGCCTCTCCCCCTCGAAGTGACCATGCGAACCTTCGAGGTGGGTCGAGACGAACAAGCCTGGTTGAACCAGAACAATCGATCGTTTGCCCATCACCCTGAACAAGGAGCATGGACCTTGGAGGACATTTCCATGCGAACCATGGAACCTTGGTTTGATCCTTCGGGATTTTTGCTCTTTGAAATTGACGATGTCATTGTGGCGTCGTGCTGGACGAAAGTCCACGAGTTGCACCCCGACCGATTCGGGGAGATTTACGTAGTTTCGGTTGATCCTGATTACCAAGGCCGAAAATTGGGAAAGGTCGCTGTAACCCAGGGCCTCAACGTGCTGCGAAAAAAGGGCGTGTCACGAGGTTCGTTATTCGTTGATAGCTCTAACGAACACGCGCTCATTCTTTACAGGGATCTCGGTTTCGTCCCAGTCCGCCAAGACAACCTTTGGCGCTTCGAACGTTCCGCCTAGTGGCTGCCCACGCCCTTACCAACGCTATAGGTGATGGCCGCCGAAATGGAAGTGACAAACAACTGACGAATCGCAGTACGAATCACTCCTCGTTCCGAAAATTTGCCGACGATGGCGCCCACGCCAAAACTTCCGACCGCGCCAAATCCCACGGACCACCAAATGGGATTACCGCTCGATGTAAAGAGCCACGGTAGAAGCGGCAACAATGCCCCCATTGAAAATGTAATAAGCGACCAAAATGCGGCTGTCCACGGCGAACCGGTATTGGAGGGGTCAATGCCCAGCTCCTCTCGTGCGTGCGTGCGAAGTGCTAAATCCGGGTTGCGCATTAAATCCGCGGCGAGTCGAGTGGCCAATTCAGGCTCAATGCCTCTCTGCTCAAAAATCTGCTGTAATTCCGCCTCTTCTTCTACGGGATTCGCCTCAATAGCGCGGCGTTCCACATCGATTTCGCGTTCCATGAGTTCACGCTGGGAACGAACAGAGAGATATTCGCCACTCGCCATTGAAAACGCACCCGATACGAGTCCAGCAATACCCGCGAGACGCACGACGCTGTGGCCAGGAGACGCACCGGCAAAACCCAAAATGAGAGAGACGTTCGTGACAAGTCCGTCGCTGGCGCCAAAAACCGCCGCTCGAGCCCATCCGCTCGTCAACGAGCGATGGTGCTCCTCATAATGCTCGGCCGTCACATCACCTATCGTAAGCGAGGGACAGAAATGAAATGACGCCTCTGGCGTCAAAAGGGGAGGTTTCGATGGTTACGAAGGTAGAAGGCTTGGCGGCATTCGGTGACTTAGTTGGTCAACATTTGGGGTACTCGGAGTACGTGAAAGTCACCCAAGAACAAGTCAATCTGTTCGCTGATGCCACCGGTGACCACCAATGGATTCACACCGATCCCGAACGTGCCGCGAAAGGTCCCTTTGGACAAACCATCGCGCACGGCTACTTCACGTTATCGCTCATACCCGTACTTATGGGTCAAGTCGTGAATGTCACCGGCGTCACCATGGGCGTTAACTACGGTGCCAACAAGGTTCGCTTCCCTTCGCCCGTGCCGGTAGGTTCCGAGATTCGAGCCGGTGCTTCGGTGGCGTCGGTTGAAAAATTTGATGGCGGAATTCAGGTAGCAATGGACGTCACGATTGAGGTTCGTGACGCCGTCAAGCCTTCATGCGTCGCGCAGGTGGTATTTCGCTATTACGGTTAGAAGTGGTGTCAAACACGTCGCTCCCCCAAGGCGCTGAAAAGACGTTTCGCGTTCGAGCGATGTTCGATGCCATCGCGCCGCGCTACGAATTTGTAAATCACCTCATGACCTTTGGATTAGACCGACGTTGGCGGCGACGAGCCGTACGCGATCTTCGACTCCCGTTGGCGAGTCAAATTCTTGATGTTGCTTCGGGTACGGGCGATTTCAGTCGCGAATCCTTCAAGCAGGGTTTGCTCGCCACATCGACCGACTTGAGTTTCGGCATGTTGCACGCCAGCAAGGATTTAAACGCCAAGGTGCAGGCGGACGCCTCCCAGTTGCCTTTTCGAACGGGATCATTTGACGGTGTTACCTGTGGCTACGCCCTACGAAATTTCACCGACTTGCAAGCAACGTTTGATGAAATGGCAAGAGTTCTTCGCCCGGGTGGACGAATCTCGGTTTTGGAGGTAGCTGAACCGCGATCGGGAATCTGGCGTTGGGGCTTTCGCTTGTGGTTCCGACGAATTGTTCCTTTTATCGGAGGTGCGCTCTCCGACCGCGCTGCGTATCAATACTTGCCGCAATCCACCGCCTATCTACCGCCGAGCGAAACGCTGCGTTCAATGCTCAATGCCGCAGGCTTCACCAGTGTCAATCATCGTCTCGTCTTAGGTGGACTCAGCCAACAACTCCTTGCGACGAAGGCTCTATGAAGATCGTTCGCCAAAAGATTGAGAGCATCGAACCATCGGTTCTTCGAGCTCTTGGAGCACGAAGCGGCTGGTTGCTCGAATCGCCCGAGGTACTGCGCTGCGGATTTGGACAATCACTGGTACGACTTGCTATCGAGAGAGATTCCGATGGCGAATATGCCATGCCAGACATAGGAGCCTATTTTACCTTCGACGGTGAGAATGGCCCCGCCGGGACTGGCGTCGTGGCCTTTGGTGCCATGCCGTTTGATGCTTCGAGTGATTTCGTTATGGAGATTCCCGAGTACGTCATCACGCGCTTTACGGACGGGGAAACGTGGCTGAGCCGTGAACAAAACGCCACGGGTTTCAACGCCATTGTTGAATCAAGCATTCCTTCGCAGCAACCGCTGCTCGACGTGGAGAACGTTCAATACGAACCATCGCCAGAGGCCTACGCACAAATGGTAGCGAAGGCGGTTGAATTGCTACGACGACACGTTTTAGAAAAGGTCGTACTCGCTCGCAGCGTTCGAGGAATCGCCACCGAACACATCGATCCTGCGGCCGTTCTCGAACGTTTGCAAAAAAGAGAACCTACTTGCACCCTCTACGCCATGCCGAGTGGTGATGGCGGTCGTTTTCTTGGAGCGAGCCCGGAGCTTTTGCTTCGCGTAACTGACAACCTCGTCACGTGTCGGCCTCTTGCTGGGACCATTGCCCTGCCTGATGAGACATCGTTCAAGGATTATGAAACATGGTTACTTGGATCGACGAAAAACCTTATTGAACATCGCATTGTCGTTGACTACATCGTCAATGAGCTTCAGAGCGTCTGCTTCAAAGTCACCGCCGATCAACAACCGAGCATTGTGACCCTCGGTACCTTGGCTCACCTTGGCACGTGGATAAGCGCGCAACGAGATCCACGTGCCAAGACCAACAGCGTTCTCGGACTTCTTTCGCTGTTGCACCCGACACCTGCCGTGGGAGGTTTCCCAAAAGCGCATGCCATTGAAGTCATGCGACAACTCGAACGAGGCAATCGAGGTCTCTACGCTGGGGCGGTTGGTTGGATTGATGCCGACGGCAACGGAGAATGGTGGGTGGGCATTCGTTGTTTATCCCTTCACGATCGCCACTTTGAAGCATGGGCTGGCGCCGGCATCGTCGCGGACTCAGATCCCGTTGCTGAGCGCGAAGAAACGCGCAATAAGTTGATGACCGCGCTTGGTGCGCTCACTTCTTCTATTTAAGAAAAAAAGGTCCACCAAAAGGACGCGACAGTCCCCATTTTGTAACGAGCCACAAAGCTTCGATGACAATTGCTTGGGACATCTTGCTCTGACCTTGTTCACGGTCGACAAAAGAAATTGGCACTTCGACAATCGATGCGCCCGCCTTACGCGCACGGTAAGTCATTTCAATCTGGAAGCCGTAGCCGTCAGCACCCACGTGCGTGAAGTCAATCTTCTCTAAGGCTGTCTTTTGATAAACGCGATAACCGGCCGTGCTGTCCTTTACGGCCAAGCCAAGCATCATCGACGCGTAGACATTGCCTCCCCGAGACAACAACTTGCGTCCTATCGACCACGAAGGTATGGAACCGCCCTTTACGTAACGACTGCCAATAACTACCTCGTACGTCAACGACTTCTCGAGAAGGGAAGGCAACGAAAGCGGATCGTGAGAGAAGTCACAATCAATTTCCACGAAGCGGTCGAATTCGTTTTCAAGGCCCCAGGAGAAACCGGCTCGATAGGCCGCACCCAGTCCATTTTTTGCTTCACGGCGAAGAATAAAGATGGAGCCCAATTCCTTGTTGACGATTTCTGCCGCGTCGGCCGTGCCGTCGGGACTGCCATCGTCCACCACAAGAATTGAGGCATCCGGCGCTACGGCGCGAAGGGCTCGCAACATGGCCTCAATATTGTCGATCTCGTTATACGTAGGAAGCACGACAAGTACTGGCACCTTTGAATTGTACCGATGGGCCTTCAAGGAAATAATGAGGCATTTGTAAGGCGGGAATAAGACGAACCCGCGTGTAACGTTGGATAGTTCAAATGGCAAAAGAAGCCCGAAAATCTAGATTCGCACTCCCACGGGAGATTCGACTCCTTCTAAGCGCTGGCGTCTTGGTTTTCGTCTTCGAATACTTCGTGATTCCGCAATTTGCCTCTGCTCGAAAGTCCCTGCACCTTCTTTCCGATCTCAATCCATTGCTCGTCATCATCGCCGTCCTTTGTGAAGCGGGTGCCTTGCTGGCCTACATGGAACTGACGCGAACGGTGCTAACGCCTCATGCGCCCGATCGCTACGACACGCTTCGAGTCAATCTTTCTGGACTTGCTCTCGGTCACGTCATTCCGGGCGGTTCTGCTCCTGCGGGTGCATTGCAGTATCGGCTGTTTAACGAAGCTGGTGTGCCACCCGCCACCAACGCTTTCGGACTCGCGGTACAAGGTAGCGGCTCGGCCGTGGTCCTCAACATGATGTTTTGGATGGCGCTCGTCATCTCGATCCCCCTCAATGGTTTCAATCCTCTTTACGGATTTGCGGCTCTCGCGGGAGTGTTTCTTCTCCTTGCTTTCTTTGGCACGATTTTTCTTCTAATCCGTGGGCAGCGTCACGCAGATTCGTGGCTTCGTACTGCCGCCAATCGCTTGCCGTGGGTGACTCCCGAGCAAGTTTCGAAACTCCTTAACACGGTGGCCGACCGCATCACCTTGTTATTTTCGAATAAGCGAACGCTGTGGGCTTCGCTGGGCTGGGCGAGTGCCAACTGGTTATTGGACGCTGCCTGCCTTTGGGTCTTTCTTTGGGCGTTTGGTCACGTTGTTTCTCCCATTGACCTCATCGTCGCGTACGGCATAGCCAATATTTTGGCGGTCATTCCCGTCACGCCAGGTGGGCTCGGCATCATTGAAGGTGTACTCATTCCGACACTGGTGGGATTTGGTGTCCCCCACAGCCCCGCAATTTTGGCGGTGCTCGCGTATCGGTTAGTCAACTTCTGGATTCCCATTCCCGTTGGTGGACTTTCGTATCTCACCATCAAGTCAGGTTGGCCCCGAATAAAACCAATTACTGAGTAGCGCTTCGCGATCGCGAGAGGGCGAGGTCCTTTAGTTTTCGTTGAGCGGAACTGTGATTGATCGACGTGAGACGTCGCCACCTGCGATCGGTACCAAGGGACCAGCTAAAGGCGTCGTCTTGCCACGTAAGTTCGAAAGCTTCCCAGAGCGAGTCTTGAATCTTGGCGTCGTCAATGGGCACCACCACTTCTACTCGACGGTCGAGATTGCGTTCCATAAGATCCGCTGAACCAAAGAACACCTTAACGTCAGGATCGTGTTGATCGCCGAAAAAGAAGATCCGCGAGTGTTCGAGGAATTCTCCCACCAGACTATGGACCGAAATATTCTGTGAGAGTCCCGGAACGCCCGGACGTAAGCAACAGAGTGTGCGCACTACAAGTCGGATGGGAACACCTTCGTTGTTCGCGGCGTACAGGGCATCAATGATCGCTGGATCCGTCAGGCCGTTTACCTTTATGGCAATGGCGCCACGAGGTCCCTTGGCAGCTTGCTCGTTAATGAGTTCAATCATGCGATTTCTTGTCGATACAGGACTAACGATCAATTTGCGGTAACGAGCGTGTCGCGAAAATCCAGTGAGAAAATTAAAGAGTTCCCCAATGTCGCGAGTGACCTCGTCATCGCACGTGAGAATTCCAAGATCTTCATACACACGCGCAGTTTTAGAGTTGTAATTACCAGTGCCAATATGTGCGTAACGACGAGTTGTATCGCCCTCACGTCGAAGAACCAGCGCTGTCTTGCAATGCGTCTTAAGACCCAACACGCCATACACCACGTGAACGCCGGCATCTTCAAGGGCCTTGGCCCATTCAATATTGGCCGCTTCGTCGAAACGAGCCTGCAATTCCACTAAGGCCACTACTTGCTTGCCCCGCTCGGCCGCTTTAATGAGTGAGGCCACAATTGGAGAATCTCCCGACGTTCGATACAACGTCTGCTTGATTCCAACCACTTGGTCATCGGTGGCGGCTTGAGATATGAAAACTTCGACGGAGTCGCTAAAAGATTCGTAGGGATGGTGCAGCAGAATGTCACCATCACGAATTGCCGCAAAAATGTCGCGTACGTCATCTCCTTCAACGAGACGAGGCGGCGTTAGCGGTGACCACGATTCCGACTTCAATTCCGGATAATCGAGCGCGTAAAGACTCCAAAGATCGGAGAGGCCCAGTGGCGCGTCGGTGATATATACATTGGACTGATCGAGATCAAATTGTGCAACGAGCAGATCAAGAAACTCGGCATCCATGCCACGTTGAATCTCGACGCGCAAAGCGCGTCCAAAGCGTCTTCGGCGAAGTTCGACTTCGAGGGCGACGAGCAAATCATCAGCTTCGTCTTCTTCGAGCGAAAGGTCGCCGTTTCGAGTCACTCGGAAAAGATCAGCGTGGCCGATTCCCATTCCAGGAAAAAGTTGTGCCAAATTGGCAATGATCAATTCCTCGAGCAAACAAAACCGACCTGCTTCAAGCGGTACGAATCGAGGCAACGCCGGCGGCACCTTTATGCGAGCGTTGCGCTCCTCTCCCGTGTCGACGTCCTTCACACTGACAGCGATGTTGAGTGAAAGATTGGATATCATCGGAAACGGATGGCCAGAATCCACCGCGAGTGGCGTTAAAACTGGGTACACGTTCTCTTCAAAGTAATGATCAAGGGCAATACGCTCTTCAGAGGTTGTCGCGCCGTAACGAACAATGTCAATACCGTTCTCTCGAAGTTGGGGAAACAACGAATCGAGCACAATGCGATCTTGGCGTTCAACGAGAGAAAGCACTCGCTCTCGAATCGCTGCCAATTGTTGGCGCGGGCGCATGCCATCAACGGAAGGCGTACCGACGCCGGCTGCCACTTTGTCCTCAACACTCACGACCCGAATCTGAAAAAACTCATCGATCATCTCAGCAAAAATGGCTACAAATTTACAACGATCGAGCAGCCCTACAGATGGATCATCGGCGAGATCTAACAGGCGTGCACCAAATTCCAAGCGCGAAAGCTCCCGGCTGGAGAAACGTTCGGGCCCAAAGGTCTCGACTTGCGATGTGGTCACTGCGGACGTCCCTATCTAACGAAAACTCACGTTCATTCTAAGGCCTGGGACTACTGTGGTCATGTGGCGAGCAATCTTGACCTTTCACGTGCTCAGCCGCGCGGAACAAATGTATCGAGGGATGCTCAAGGATCAGCGTTTCGCTCAGTAGAACTCGGCCTGCTCGCGTTATCGACACTCATTGTTTGTTCTATGTACGTCTTGGCGACACTCGGCGCCAAAGGTCGAATGCCTGATCGTTTGTGGCTCTTTTTGACGGTGGTGGTCGCTATCTCGCTCGCAATGCACGTAGCCATCACAAAGTTTGCACCTCGCTCTTCGCAGATATTGTTGCCACTCGCCACGTTATTAAACGGCATCGGCTACGTCGAGATATCTCGCTGGAACCCCGTACACGCCGAATACCAGGCGCTGTGGTTCTTTGTTAGTGCACTGGGTGTCGTTGCGTTCTTGGCCTTCGTGCGAAGAATTCGAGATCTTGACCGTTATCGCTATTTGACCCTGCTCTCCGCAGTGGCGTTGATGCTCGTTCCACTCGTTCCTGGCATAGGCGAATCCGTCAATGGAGCGAGACTGTGGATCAAGTTGGGACCAATTTCGTTTCAACCAGTAGAGATTGCCAAGATTCTTTTAGCGCTTTTCTTTGCCTCGTATCTCTCGTCGAACCGAGAAATGCTGACGGTGCCGACTAATCATCTCGGATCTCGTACTTGGGTGTCACCTCGAGCACTCTTGCCATTGCTCGGAGCTTGGATTTTTGCTCTTCTGGTACTGGGCGTAGAAAACGACATCGGTTTTGCGATGTTGCTCTTTGCCTTGTTCATTTCCATGTTGTGGCTGGCGACCGGCAAACGTTCGTACATCATCATGGGTGTGACCCTCTTTGTCGGAGGAGGTGCGATTGCTTCACAGCTGTTCCATCAGATCCACTCTCGAATCTCCATTTGGTTTGACCCGTGGAACGCCGTCAACTTTGCGGGTGCCGGCCGACAATTGGCGATGGGTTGGTTTTCGCTCGCCGCAGGTGGCATAACTGGTACCGGTCTCGGCCTTGGCCAATCCGGTCAAAGCGTGACTTTCATAACGTCGGACATGATTTTCGCGGCCATTGGCGAAGAGCTCGGCTTCATCGGCATAATTGTTGTTCTGTGCGCCTTCGCCATGTTTATTGGTGAGGGCTTTCGCATCGCGCAACGAAGTAATTCGGATTACGTTCGCTTAGCGGCCGCCGGGCTGACAGCCATTGTTGGCTTCCAGGCGTTCTTCATCATGGCTGGCGTGCTTCGGATTCTTCCGTTTACGGGAATCACCCTGCCCTTCATGGCATACGGAGGTAGTTCACTCGTTTCCAATTACTTGATCGTCGCGATATTGCTTCGCATTTCCGACGAAAATGCCCGTGAAGTTCAGGGCGGTGAAGTCCGCGCCGCGGTCTTTAAGCGTTAGTGCAGTTCCGCCAAAATCTCTTCAGCACAAAGAATCGGTGCCGCTACCGGTTGTCGTAGGGCCATGATGATGCCATCACTCGGGCGACAATCCAACACGACGTGTCCCGTTGGTGTCATGAGATCAATTTCTGCGTAGAAAACGCCGTTCTCGTGGCGAACAATGCGCACCGCTATGACGTCAGCCTTAATGGTTTGGATGAAATTCGTGAACAGTTCGTGCGTACCAGGTCGTGCTCCAGCTGTCTTATCCTGCGCCAAGGCCATGGCCTGCGCTTCGGGGAGTGCAATGGCCAGCGAAAAACTACGGTACGGATTTTCCGCTTCAACCAGAGTCACGATTGGACTCGGCGACGGCAATTCATAGAGGATCGAACCTATTTCGATGACACGAAAGTGAACCGGCTCTTCCGGGGCTGATATTTCTGCTTCGTCCATCTCAATGACCTTAAATCATTCGTCGTCGGGACACAGAAAGCGCAGTACCGCCCGCAATAAAGAAAACAATGACCGATGAACCTCCGTAACTAACGAGCGGTAGTGGAATCCCCGTAACGGGCATAATGCCCATGTTCATGCCAATATTCTCAAAACAACTGAATGCAAAAAAGACGAATATGCCCACGCAGAGCAACCGCCCAAATTGATCTTTCGCGTCTCGGGCAATGGCAAAGATGCGGTATCCAACAAAACCCATCAACAAGATGGCGAGCGATGATCCAATAAATCCCAATTGCTCTCCTATGGCGGAGAAAATGAAGTCTGTTTGATTTTCGGGCACGTAGCCCAGCGTTGTTTGCAATCCCCCAAAAAGACCACTTCCTCGAATACCACCGGCACCAATAGCGCTCTTCGCGTTATTGACCGTGTAGATCACGGGCTCAACAAATTTGTTGGTCGACGAATGGCTCAAAAATCCAATGAGGCGAGCAATTTGGTAATGCTGCAGCACGCCAAACAACACCGCGGCCACGGTGCCGAGCACCGCCAAGATGCCCAAGAGCGCCATAAACCGTGGCGGTACACCCGCAATAACCATCATGGCCGCCACAGAAACGGAAAGAATTATGGCTGTTCCGAGGTCGGGCTGCAACACAATGAGTAACAAAGGAACGACCGCCATCACCAAGATGCGCTGTACGTCATACATAGCCAATCCTTCGGGACGGCGCGAACAGTACGTTGCTACCGCAAGAATTATGACAAGCACCGTAAATTCACTCGGCTGGATCTGAATAATGCCCAGGTTGTACCAGCGCTCGGCGCCCAACGCACTTGAACCCACGACGAAGACGCCCATCAGACTGAGCACAATGAGCACGTAGAACAATGTGGTGGCAATCTCGAATCGTCGATAATCAATTCGCGAGACTGCGTACATCGTTGCCACACCAAGCACCATATAAATCAATTGGTGTTGCAGATAGTAATGAGGATTCAATCCCGCATTTAACAGAAGCTGCTTTGTCGAGCTGTACACCATGACGACACCAAAGCCGCCCAGTGCAAGAAGTCCGGCAATAAGTCCAATGTCAGCGTGTCCGCGCTCGTTGCGCCGACTCGAAAGCATGTCGAATTGGCTCACTCAATTGCTCCCAATAAATCCTCGATGGGAAGAGATTCATTGAACCACCACTGCATTTGCAGTTGGGCCTGGTGAGCCAACATTGATAGTCCGTTGGCGCCACGGCACCCGAGAGCACGCATGTTGCGCAGCCACGGGGTCGTGCGGGGTTCATATCCAATGTCGACACAAATGGTCGTTTCGTCGAGGACTCCCTGCGAAAAGAGGAAACTGTCAGTCTCGTCATTCACGGGAACGGTATTCACTACCAGATCCAGGTGGTTCGTCTCGTCAACCTCGGTGAGCACGTTTGGGTACTTCTCAACGATGCTGCGAACCACACTTTCATTACGTGCCAAGAGAGCAAGGCTCCCGACGTTGTGGCGAACCAGTGCGTCTACAATGGCCGTCGCTGCACCACCCGATCCCAGTATCGCCACATTTTTAGTTGCAACGTTGAAATCGAAGTCGTGCGTTACGGAATTGATGAAACCGTCGCCGTCTGTACTCCGGCCAAACGTAACGTCGCCTTTTCGGAGGATCGAATTGACGGATCCCGTACGGTCTGCGCAAGGATCAAGATCGTCACAGACCACACGCGCAACGTGCTTAAGCGGCATCGTGACTGAAAGAGCGTCGAATTCGCGTTCAACCAATCTGCGTAAACGATCTGTCTCGTCACGGGCAATTTCGATGCGTTGGCTGGTACCTTCAAGACCCAATATGTGAAGACCGGCTTCGTGTAATTGCGGGGACAACGAATGCGCAATGGGCGAACCTACGACGCCCAAACGCCATTTCACGCGACGCCCCGCTCCGCCGCTAGATGTTCGTTCGCTAATTGTTCAGCGAAGGTATCCGAAAAGGCTTCCGTTCCGGACTTATCGATCACGGTGAAGTAAAGCCACGCACCACTCGGTGGATTAACAATGGATCGCATGGCCACGTTGGATACTTGACAAATTGGGGTCGGCGTAAGTCCGGGGTTTAGGTAAGTGTTGTAGGGAGTTGGCGTTCGAAGCATGCTCGGCGTCACCGTCCCACCATCATCATTTAAATAATAAAGAACAGTGGCGTCCATTTGCAGGTCGCCCCCTCGCTTTAAGCGGTTAAGGATTACCCGGGCTACTTTGCCCATATTCTTCGGGTAGTAGCCCTCTTTTTCGACGATCGACGCGGCAATGATTAGTTGATAAGAGCTCAGACCGTGCAGCGTGGTGAGTGGTTCTATACCAGCGTGAGCTGCTTGTACTTCAAAGCGCAACTGCATCGCCTCTAGGAGTTGCTGTGGTGTTTCGCCCAGTTTGATGACGTAGACACCCGTACCTAGAAGACCTTCGAGTGATCCGTTGGGGTGAAATGGATTTGCACCGGCATCAATAGCGGCGTCCTTGTAAAACGTATTGGCGAACGAATTGCCCTCATCAGAGGCGAGCAGTATCGCAATCTCATGGACCGTGAGGCCCGCGAGAACGTTGATGGCAACAACGTTCGGCGATTGTCCGAGAATCGAACGAATCGTGGAGAACGAAGAACCTTTTCGAATCTCGTACGATCCTGGCGCCACGGTGGGTGCACCAAAGATCAAGGTGTCGAGTCGAAATGCGAATGACGAAGAAATGACTCCGTCGCTTTGCAGCGTCGATCCAATAGAAGAAAGCGACTGTCCTTGTCGAACCTGAACAATAGTTTCACTCCCGGCGCCCCCTATCGGGAACGCATTGAGAAGAAACCACAAGACGAACACCACGACGACAACCGGGGCCAGCAGCCAGGCGTAGATCCAACGAAACTTAAGCATGATTGCTCTCCAAAAAATGCTGCAGAAGTACGGCCGCAGCCGCACTATCAATTGCGCCACGCTGTTCACGTGCTGATTTTCCGGCACTCGTCATTGACTTTTGGGC
>Ga0181534_10000047_pt1 | contig 91182 bp, 75 predicted proteins | sample PEATcosm2014_Bin_37_FD_119758 | JGI IMG/M metagenome (GOLD analysis project Ga0181534, IMG submission 119758) | Peatland microbial communities from MTU Mesocosm Facility, Houghton, MI, USA - PEATcosm2014_Bin17_10_metaG | ecosystem: Environmental > Terrestrial > Soil > Wetlands > Peat | place... | reverse complement strand
TGTCGAGAAACGTCTCGCCAGGGTTAGAAGTGATCTTCACCTTGATCTGATCCGACAAGACTCGCGTACCGCCAGTCACAGCCGAGCGGTCCCCACCCGATTCGCGAATCACGGGAGCCGACTCGCCGGTGATCGCCGATTCGTCGACCGATGCGATGCCGTCGATGATCTCGCCGTCGCCGGGAACGAACTCCCCAGCGGAAACCACCACCACATCCTGCGCGCGCAGAATGGAGCTTGCCACCTGTTCTACCGTTCCGTTCGCCGTAAGGCGGTTGGCAACCGTCTCGGAGCGGGCCTTACGCAGCGTATCCGCCTGCGCCTTGCCGCGTCCCTCGGCCATCGCTTCGGCAAAGTTCGCGAACATTACGGTGAACCACAGCCACAGCGTGATTTGAAGATTGAACTTGAACGCCTCATGTGGGCGCAGGATCAGCAGGATCGTGGTGATGACGCTGCCCACCTCGACGATGAACATGACCGGATTGCCCATCATCTTGCGCGGATTCAGTTTGAGCACGGAATTGATTGCCGCCCCGCGAACAATGGTCGGGTCCCAGATGGACTTGCGATTTTTCGATGTGCTCGACATGATTTCCTTAGAAAGCCTTCCCTGCATTCATCAGCAGGTGTTCAAGAATTGGACCGAGGCTGAGCGCGGGAAAGAAGGTGAGCGCGCCCAGAATGATAATCACGCCAATCAGCAGCACGCTGAACAGCGGCGTCGTCACCGGAAATGTTCCGACGGAAGGCGGCACGTATTTCTTGCTCGCCAGGCTGCCCGCAATGGCCAGCATTGGAATCTTCATCAGGAAGCGTCCGCCGAGGGCCGCAAACCCAATCGCGACGTTGTACCAGGCCGTATTTGCATTCAAGCCACCGAAGGCCGAGCCGTTGTTTCCCGCAGCCGACGTGAACGCATACAGAATTTCAGAAAGCCCGTGCGGTCCCGGGTTGGCGATGGCCCACGTGCCGAACTGCTTCACGCTCGAGACGGCCGTCAACGTCAGAATAATCAGCGGGAAGATGAGCGCAAACAACATTGCCATCTTCACCTCGTAACTCTCAATCTTCTTGCCCAGGTACTCCGGCGTGCGGCCAACCATTAAGCCCGCGATAAACACCGTCAGCACGACAAAAACAATCATTCCGTACATGCCTGAGCCGACTCCGCCGAAGATCACCTCGCCCAATGAGATGTTGACCAGCGGAACCAGTCCGCCCAGGGGAGTAAACGAATCGTGCCAGCTGTTGACTGCGCCGCAGCTCGTGTCCGTGGTGACCGTGGCGAAGAGTGCGGAGTTGGCAACGCCGAAGCGTGTCTCCTTGCCCTCCATGTTTCCGCCCGGCTGGGTAGCGCTGGAATGCTGGTCCACTCCGTGCAGCAGCGGGTTCCCTTGCGCTTCAGCCCAGTAGGCCACCGTTACGCCGGCAAGGAAGAGCACAGCCATCGCTCCCCACACCGCCCATCCGTGCCGCTGCGAGCCGGTCATGCGGCCCAGCGTGTAGGTAAGCGCGGAGCCTATGGCGAAGATGGAAAACATCTCAAGCAGATTTGAGAACGGAGTTGGATTCTCAAACGGATGCGAACTGTTCGCGTTGAAGAAGCCGCCGCCGTTGGTTCCCCACTCCTTGATGAATTCCTGCGAAGCCACCGGTCCTTGCGCGATGGTCTGATCGGTAACCGTGTCCATCACAGGCTTGCCATCGGCGCTAACCGCGGGCTTGCCGTCAGAGCCAACGTGCGGCACTTGTTGCGGCTCCACGATCTTCACCGTGTCGTACGGGCGCAGATTTTGCACAACTCCCTGGGATACCAGCAGCAGCGCACCCGCTACGCAGAACGGCAGCAAGAGCCACAACGTGCTCCGTACCAGGTCAACCCAGAAGTTTCCGATCGTCGCCATCTGTCGCCGCGCGATGCCGCGAATGAAGGCGATCGCCAGCGCAATGCCGGTCGCGGCGGAAACAAAGTTGTGATAAGCCAGCCCCATCATCTGGGTAAAGTAGCTCATCGTAGTTTCGCCGGAGTAGGCTTGCCAGTTGGTGTTCGTCGTAAATGAGGCGGCGGTATTCCACGCCAGGTTCGCGGGAGCCACAGCTCCAAGCTTTTGTGGATTGAAGGGCAAGTAGCCCTGGACACGCTGGATCAGGTACAGCAGCAGCATCGAGACAACACTGAAGAGAAGCATGGCTATGGCATACTCCGTCCAGGCCATCTCGTGCTCCTCGTCCACGCCGGTCGTGCGGTAGATCAATTTTTCAATTGGCCGCAGCACCGGATCCATAAATGTCTTTTCGCGATTGAATACCCGCGCCACGAACACGCCAAGCGGCTTTGTGACCGCAAGTACGAGCAGCAGAAAGAGCAGAATTTGCAGCCATCCGTTGATCGTCATCTCAGAACTTCTCCGGGCGCAGAAGTGCGTAGAACAGATAAATCAGCATCAAGGCCGTCACCGCAAGCATCACTATCGCTTCCATTTTCAGTCTCCCTACCGGAGCCGTTCACAGAAGTGAACGTAGCCGATTGACACCGCGAAGAACACAATCGTAATGACGACGAATACCAAGTCCTGCATCTTCTCTCCCCTGGCGCACAGCTCATTGCCAATGCGCTACTCTGCCTCAGTCCATTGGACTGGACCGGCGATAAAGCCCACCTAAAGAGTTCCTAAAAAGTTCCTAAACGCGCGGTTCGTTCCTACGCCTCTTTGAATTGCGATTTGTGCTCGGGTGCATCAAAGGCGGCCGCCGAAGATCGGCGCGCAGCGGAGACCCGGCGCAATGGATTCGAGTGCACAAGCGTGAGGACGGAAGCCGCATCCGCGACCTTGGCGTACCCACTGGAGACGCGTTCGAGCTTGGCGGCGGCGCGGTTCCGGCCACGCCGGAGGTCAGACTCGATGGCGAGAAGGAATCCAAGCAGGTAAAGAACGCCAACGCAGCAAACGGTGAGGAAAATCGCGAAGCTCATCATACGAACCTCCCGGGCGGGCGAGCCATCAACTCTGACTCGGTCGGCCTTCAGTTCAATTTGATATCGCTGCGCCTAAACCACGAATAAAGAGTGCCTTAATAGTTCCTAAACAAGGCTGACGTCGCTCGTCATGAGTCCTTTCCGGACAGGGCTACGACGCTTCGCCGGGCTCAAAGCGGTAGCCAACCCACTTCTCAGTCAAGATGTAGCGGACCGATCCGTCCTCGGGCTCAAGCTTCTTGCGGAGGTGATTGATAAACACGTGAAGATACTCCGGCTGCTGGGTACTCATTCCACCCCACACCGCGGCGAGCAGCGTGTGATGAGTGATCACTCTCCCAGGGTTTCTTGCCAGGTAGCTGAGAAGGTCAAACTCCTTCGGGGTGAGCCGGACCTCACGGTCGCGCACCGTCACTAACCGGGTCAGCAGATCGATGCGAAAGTCACCGGCTTCAATGCAGCTCGCATTCTCTTCCGGCACCGGGCGGTTTGCCCTGCGCAAGCTGGCGCGGACGCGAGCCACGAGTTCATTCATGTTGAATGGCTTTGTAACGTAATCGTCAGCGCCGGAGTCGAGAGCCTCAACCTTCGGCTTCTCCTCGCCGCGAACCGAAAGCACGATGATGGGAACCAGGGACTTACTGCGTATCCTGCGGCACAACTCAAGCCCGCCCATGTTCGGCATGGAGAGATCGGTAATCACCAGGTCTGGAGTCCATTGCCGCATCACTTCCAACGCTTCATCGCCGTCACCCGCTGTTCTCACAATGTATCCTTGCCCGGAGAGCGAGGTTCTGAGCACGCGGGTAATCTGCGATTCGTCGTCCACCACCAGAATGTTGCGCTGCGCGATATCGGTCGTCATGCTCACTTGGACTCCTGCGTAACAATATGCACGTCCACTTTCGGAGCTTCGCGAAGAAAGTCGTGAATCGCCGAAAGGTAGAGATACTTTCTCCACCCGGTAAGGGCCGAGCGTCCGAAGACAACCTGCGTGATGTGCTTCTCCTTCACGATCTTCGCTACTTCCTCGGCGACTTTTTTCCCCTTGGTCTTCACGATCTGCGCGCCGAGGTTTTCCGCGAAGCGGAAGTTTTCCTCAAGGGTGCGCCGGTAGTCAGGATCGTCGTCCTTCCCAATATCAACGTAAATTACGAAGAACTCCGCCCCGGTCTTCTCGGCCATTCTGCCGGTCCGCGCGATCAGGTATTGCGCCACTGGATTCGAGCTTATGCAGACGGCGATCCTCTCCGTAATCGGCGTCCGATTCTCGATGTGCTCCTTCTCCATGTAGCTCTCCAGGCTGCGGTCCACCACGCTGCCCACCTGCCGGAGAGCCAGTTCGCGGAGAGCAATGAGATTGCCTGGACGGAAGAAATTTGAGAGCGCGCGGTCACTCCGCTCCAGCGGGTAAATGTCGCCACGCTTCATGCGAGCCTGGAGCGCTTCCGGGGTCAGGTCGGCGAGTACGATTTCATCCACCCTCTGCAATACCCAGTCGGGAACGGTTTCACGAACCACCACTCCGGTGATGCGCCCCACCAGCGGCGTCACGCTCTCGATGTGCTGCACGTTCATCGTCGAAACCACATCGATCTGGGCATTCAGCAACTCCATCACATCTTCGTAACGCTTCCGGTGCTTGCTGCCCTCGATGTTGGTATGAGCAAGCTCATCCACCAGCACGATTTCGGGATGAAGCTGGAGAATCGCATCGACGTCCATTTCGTCGAAGGCGGTACCCTTGTACATGAGTTGTTTACGCGGCACCACGGGCAGGCGTCCCGCAAGTTCGGCGGTCGCCGCGCGGCCGTGGCTTTCCACCACGCCGATCACAACATTCTCTCCGCGGCTGTACCTCCGGATGCCCTCGCTCAACATGCTGTAGGTCTTACCAACACCGGGAGCATAGCCAAGAAAGAGCTTGAACAGCCCCCGCTTCTTGGTCGGTGCGGTTTCCTCCAGCCACTGTTCCGGTGTCTTCTGCATATCGCGCCTATTGTCAAGCAAGCGCCGCGAATTGTCGAATAGGCTACAATTCCGTTCTGTGAACAAGCTCCTGCAAACCCAAGCCGCTCGCTATCTTCTTTCCAGTGCGTTGGTGGCAGTATTGGTCACCGTTTGTCGGTTCCTGCACGCCAATTCCAGCACTGTCGGATTTGCATTTCTCCTGGCTGTCTTGATGATCTCAGCCGCCTGGGGATTGCGTTGCGCGATCTTCTTTTCCGTCATCGCTACGCTTGCCTATAACTTTTTTTTCCTGCCGCCGATTGGAACCTTCACGATTGCCGATCCGCAGAACTGGATTGCGCTCTTCACCTTTCTGTTCACTGCCGTGATTGCCAGCCAACTCTCCGAGCGGGCCCGGCGTGAAACCGCCAACGCAACCAGCCGCCGCCGCGAGTTGGAGCAACTCTATGCCTTCAGCCAGCAGATGCTCACCGCTGACAACGTGCTTGCCCTCGTGAATGCGATTCCCGTCAGGGTGGTTGAGATCTTCGGCGCGGAGTACGCGGGAATGTTTTCCATCCATAGCAGGAAGGTGTACTACTCCGACCTGCGTGCCCGCGACCTGATCTCCGCCGAGGACTTGCAGCGGGTCAGCCAACGCGGCGAACCGGTCCACAACCAAAGCCTTCGCATCCGTCCCCTCCGCATTGGGCTGCGTTCGGTGGGAGCTCTTGCCGTAATTGGCGGCAACCTCTCGCCGGAGAGCATGGAGGCAATTGGCAGCCTGGTAGCTATCGCCATAGAGCGCGCGGGAGCCGTCGAGAAGCTGGCGCACTCGGAGGCCGGACGCGAAAGTGAGCGTCTGCGCTCCATTCTGCTGGACTCGGTTACCCACGACTTCCGCACGCCGCTGACCGCCATCAAGGCCTCGGCGCAGTCGCTTCTGGGCGACGGACAACTCGACGAAGCGTCGCGCAAGGAATTGCTGACGATCATTAACGAAGAGAGCGACCGGCTCGATCGCCTGGTGGGAGAAGCCGCGCAGATGGCTCAACTGGACGCCCATGCCGTGGAACTGAACCTCGAGCCTCACCATATTCAGGAGGCAATTGACGCCGCGCTGGCGACCAATCAGAATACCCTGGCGCGGCACGAAGTGAAGGTGAACGCGAGCGACTCCCTGCCCAGGGTGAACATGGACCTGCGCCACACCGAGGAGATTCTCTCCCAGTTGCTGGACAATGCCGGCAAGTACTCGCCCCGTGGCACGCCAATCACCATCACCGCCGAGGTGCAGGGAAATATGCTTGTCACCAGCGTGGCCGATCAGGGACCGGGAATCGACGCCATCGATCAGAGCATGATTTTTGACAAGTTTTACCGCGGGCGGGGCCAGCGCCAGAGTGTGCAGGGCACTGGAATGGGCCTTGCGATTGCCAAAGCAATCGTGGAAGCACACGGTGGAAGCATCTCACTGACAACCCAGCCGGGGCGGGGCTCGGTATTTTCCTTCACTCTGCCCCTTACCCGGTAGCGAGGTGCACGATTGTTCACTAAATTTGAAAGTGACCGTGCGGGCCTATCGAGCATCAAATTTCAGAGCACCTGACTGATCTTCTCCTGATTCCGGGCTGAAGATGCCAATGGGAAAAGGTTCGGGCCATGATAAATCGCATCATCGATTTTTCGGTTCACAATAAGCTAATCATTTTTGCCCTCACGGCCGTCGCCTGCATCGCGGGGTACTGGGCCATGGTTACGGTTCCGCTTGATGCCACACCCGACCTCAGTGACACCCAGGTCATCATCTACTCCCGCTGGGACCGCAGTCCCGACATCATCGAAGACCAGGTCACCTACCCCATTGTGACCGCAATGCTCGGAGCGCCAAATGTGAAGACGGTGCGCGGCTTCTCCGACTTTGGCTACTCGTATGTCTATGTCATTTTCAAGGATGGCACCGACCTTTACTGGGCGCGCTCGCGTACCCTGGAGTATCTCTCCGGGGTTCTGCCGCGCCTGCCCGAGGGAGTAAAGGCAGAGCTAGGTCCCGACGCAACTGGCCTCGGCTGGGTCTACCAGTATGCCCTCACCGATACCACCGGAAAAATGAGCCTGGCAGACCTGCGCTCGTATCAGGACTGGTATCTCCGCTACTACCTGAAGGCCGTGCCCGGCGTCGCCGAGGTCGCGCCAGTTGGAGGGTTCACCAAGCAGTACCAGGTCAACGTGGACCCCAACCGCCTGAAAGCCTACGGAATTCCAATCAGCCGCGTGGTGGAAGCCGTGCGTGGCGGCAACAACGAGGTCGGTGGACGCCTGCTGGAGTTCGGCGGCAGCGAGTACATGGTGCGAGGCCGAGGGTATGCCCGCTCCATCTCCGACTTTGAGAACATCGTCCTCAGCGCCGGGGACGAGGGCACCCCGATCCGCATCAAGGACGTGGGTGAGGTTGTTCTTGGCCCCGATCTGCGCCGTGGCGTGACCGATTTCAACGGCCAGGGAGAGGTAGTCTCCGGCATTGTGGTCATGCGCAGCGGCGAAAACGCCCTCGACGTGATCAACCGCGTGAAAGCCAAGATCAGGGAGATCGAACCGGGACTCCCGCCCGGAGTCAAGATCATCCCGGTCTATGACCGCTCGGAGCTGATTCACAACTCCATCAGCAACGTGAAGCAGACGATCCTTGAAGTGATCGTGACCATCGTGCTGATCATTCTTCTCTTCCTCTGGCACTTTCCCAGCGCCGCCATTCCCATCGTCACCATTCCAGTTGCTGTTCTGCTGTCGTTCATTCCCTTCCGCATGATGGGCATCAGCGCGAATATTATGTCGCTCGCAGGAGTCGCCATTGCCTTTGGCGAGCTCATCGATGCCTCCATTGTGGTCGTTGAGCAGACACATAAAAAGCTGGAACTATGGGAGAAGTCCGGGCGCAAGGGCAACTATCACGACGTGGTGCTCAGCGCCGTGAAGGAAGTTGCCGGGCCCACCTTCTTTGCCCTGCTCGTGATCGCCGTCTCCTTCCTGCCCGTGCTAACCCTGGAGGCACAGGAAGGCCGCATGTTCAAGCCGCTGGCCTACACCAAGACGCTGGCAATGGTGATCGCCGCCGTTCTGGCTGTCACACTCGACCCCGCGCTTCGCCTGCTGCTGACCAACGTCAAGACCTTCAACTTCCGCCCCGAGTGGCTCTGCCGCATGACCAATTCCATCCTCATCGGCAAGATTCGCTCGGAGGACAAGCACCCGATCAGCCGCATTCTGATCCGCGTTTACTCGCCGGTGGTCCGCTGGACTCTGCGCTGGAGGTGGGCCGTGATTGGCGGCGCTGTCGCCATCGTTCTCATCACCATTCCGGTATTCAACAGGCTCGGTTCTGAGTTCATGCCGCCGCTGGATGAAGGCGCGATCCTGTATATGCCCTCCACCATGCCCGGCATCTCGATTACGGAAGCGCAGCGGATTCTGCAAGTCAGCGACCGCATCATCAAGCAGTTCCCAGAGGTTGACCGCGTACTCGGCAAGGCTGGACGCGCCGAAACCTCCACCGACCCCGCGCCGCTCTCCATGCTGGAAACCGTCATCATCCTCAAGCCCAGGAGCGAGTGGCGGCACGTCGATACCTGGTACTCCTCGTGGTCGCCCGAGTGGGCGAGACACATCTTCCGCCACATTACCCCGGACACGCTCTCCACCGAAACTCTGGTCAGCCAGATGGATGCCGCGCTCAAGATCCCCGGCCTTTCCAATGCCTGGACCATGCCCATCAAGGGACGCATCGATATGCTGACGACCGGCATCCGAACTCCGGTCGGACTCAAGATCAGCGGCGCCGATGTCAACCAGATCGAAGCCGTCGGTGCCCAAGTCGAAAAGCTCCTGCCCTCCGTCCGCGGCACCCGTGGAGTCTTTGCCGAGCGCACCGGCGGCGGCTTCTTCCTGGACTTTGAGTGGAATCGGGAACGCCTAGCGCGTTATGGCATCAGCATTGAGGAGGCTCAGGAAGCGGTGCAGAGCGCCATCGGCGGCGAGAACGTAACCACCGCAGTCATGGGCCGCGAGCGCTATCCCGTCAACGTGCGCTACAAGCGCGACTTCCGCAGTGACATCGACGCGCTGAATCGCGTCCTCGTCTCCGGCAAGGGAGACCGCCAGCTTCCCTTGAGCGAACTGGCGGAGATCCACTCCAGCAGCGGCCCGTCCATGATTCGAAATGAGAATGGGCTCCTCACCGGATACGTTTACGTGGACATCGCGGACCGCGACCCTGAAAGCTATGTGGAGGAAGGCGGCGCGCTGCTGCGTAAGAACCTGAAGCTCCCAGCCGGTTACGAGGTTTCCTGGAGCGGCCAGTACGAGGCGATGCAGCGCGTCAAGCAGCGCCTCAAGTTCGTTCTGCCGCTCACCCTTTTCCTGGTGATGCTGCTGCTCTATCTCAATACCCGATCGCTCACCAAGACGCTGATCGTTCTGCTTGCCGTCCCCTTCTCGGCGGTGGGCGCCGTTTGGTTCCTCTACCTCGCGGGCTACAACATGAGCATCGGAGTCTGGGTGGGCATGATTGCCCTGCTCGGGGTGGATGCTGAGACTGGCGTCTTCATGTTGCTCTATCTGGACCTCGCGTATGACGAAGCAAAGCGCGAAAGCCGCATGCGCACGCTTGCCGACTTGCAGGACGCAATTATGACGGGAGCGGCCAAGCGGCTGCGTCCCAAGTTCATGACCTTCGCCACCACATGCATCGGGCTGTTTCCCATCATGTGGGCGAGCGGCGCGGGTTCGGATGTAATGAAGCGGATCGCCGCGCCCATGGTCGGCGGCATCTTCACTTCGTTCGTGCTTGAGTTGCTTGTCTATCCGGCGATCTATCAGATCTGGCGCTGGAACACTGCAGTGAAGCACCAATCGGACGCAGATGCAGAGCTGGTAACGTCTGGCGCTGAGTTGGCGAGCGAGCCTTCCTAGAGTCTCGCGACCTTACAGCAAATTCACCTACTCGGGCGATGACATCCATCACCCCTGTTTCCTTAGTGTCTCCACTTCGGCTTCCGCACGCTGGCGCAGCACCATGTAATCCGCCTTGGCCACCCTGTTGAGCGGCATCTGGCCTGCTTCCAGCATCACGTAGTGATACGGCCTCATATAAGCCGCAAGCCCGCGCGCGTGCCGCTGCAGCCCTGGAAGCTGGATGTTACTTCCTGGCTGCGTCTCCACGAACGCGACGATGGCTTCCGAGGTGATCGGATGCGGCACACCCACAACCGCGCACAGCGCAACACCCTCCAGCGCGCAGAAGTGGTTTTCGACGTCGCCCGGAAAGACCTGGTAGCCCGAAGGCTTCATGATCTGCTTCGCGCGCCCGGCCATGTGGAGCCCCGCCGCGTCGCGATACCCCATGTCGCCCGTGTAGAGATAGCCATCTCGCGAGATGGCCGCCGCCGTCGCTTCGGCGTCGTTGATGTATCCCAGAAACGTCTGCGGCCCACGGAAACAGACATGCCCCAGCTCTCCATCCGCCAGTTCCTCTCCTGCCGCGCCGTCGGCCTGCATGGCCGCGCGAATCGTCATCGGATATACCGGCATATCCACGCCCAGGCTGGCCGCGCACTCGTCCGCCCGCCCGCTTGGAGTCCTGACATAGGTGCAGAAACCAGCCGCCTCGGTCAGCCCCAGCCCCGTGCCCACGTTCGGCGCCATCTGCGCCATCCTCGCGATGAACGCGGGCGAAACCTGCTGCCCCCCGTAGGCCGCAAACTCCAGGCTTGAGAAGTCGAACGAGTCAAATTCCTTCAGCCGCCACTCGAACTGGAACATCGCCGGAATCTGTCCAACTGCCGTCACCTTGTAATCTGCAATCGCACGCACGGAGCGCAGTGGATCGAAGATCGACAGCAGAACCGCGCAGCCGCCATCGAAAATCGTGCTCATCAACAATTCCGTCTGGCAGCCCACGTGGCTCGGCGGCAAATTCACCAGCGTGACCAGTTCCCTCTCCGAGCCGTGCAGCAACGCCTTGCTCAGGCACATCGCCTGGCAGGAAATGTTTCGATGAGAAAGCAGGGCGGGCTTCGGCGAACCAGTCGTCCCGGTGGTGAAGATCACCAGCGCTCCGTCGTTTTCCGTGACATGGCTCTCCGTACCCTGGTTCTCCTTAACCTGAGCCGCAGCCTCTTCGTGCGACTTCCACTCTTCCGCCGCTCCGTTAGTCACCAGATGCGCCGCAGCGCCCAGCAGCTCTGCCACCGGTACCACGCCAGCCGCACACTCCCCCGCCGCCGCGAATTGGACGGTTATCTTCAACGGAATCTGCGCCCGCAGCTCCGCGCAAAACGCCGCTGCGTCCGGGATGCATGGAGCCTTCACAAAGGCAAATCCAGAGGGGCTCAGCAGTTTCAAGCTTCGCATTAACTCCAGAGCGCTAAGCCTCAGATCCAAAGGAATAAAGATCACGCCAATCCGAAAACAAGCATACTCCAGAAAGATGTGCTCGCTGGTCAACGGAAGCAGGCTGGCGAAATAATCTCCCCGGCGGAATCCGCGCTGCCGGAGCAGCGTTGCAAGCGCCCGCGTGACCGCGGCAAAATCGCCCCACGTCACCCGCCGGTCGCGGTCGGAGTCGATCAACGCCACCGACTCCGGCTTTTCGCGCGCCCACTTGTCCACCGCCCCGTGCAGCAGATGTCGGTCCTGGAAACGCTGCTCGAAATCATCAAGGGTCAGGCGCGGAGCTTCTTTCATAGACGTATTCACCGGAGCATTATGCACTGTCCGAAGGGAGCGTGTCCCGCTTGCTTCCGCTTCTGAACGAGCGTGCGATTTGTATTCACATTTCTGATGCTATTAGTTTTAGCAATTAGCCATTGACATACAGAGGCCAAATGGCGGAGCATCTTGAAAACCGACCTCCCCGGTCGGTTTTTTATATAATCGTTCTATCACATCAAAAGGAGCCTCCTTGGCCACTATCTTTTACGCCCACGACGCCCATCCCGACGCGCTCAAGCGCAAAACCATCGCCGTGTTCGGTTACGGCAGTCAGGGTCATGCCCAGGCGCTCAACCTGCGTGAAAGCGGATACAACGTCATCATCGGCCTGGACCCCGAGCGCGGTACTGCACAGCGCGCGCGCGAAGATGGTTTCGAAGTACTTGCACCCGCTGAAGCAGCGAAGCGCGCGGATTATCTCCAGATTCTGACGCCCGACGAGACCCAGGGAGAGCTATACCTAGAATCCATCCGCCCCTACCTCACCAAGGGAAAGGTGCTCGGCTTTTCGCACGGCTTCTCCATTCACTTCAAGACCATTGAGGCTCCGCCCGACGTGGACGTAGTGATGATCGCGCCCAAGAGCCCCGGCCACCTTGTTCGCCGCCAGTACACCGAGGGGCGCGGCGTTCCCGCGCTCATCGCCATCCACCAGGATGCCAGCGGAAAAGCCCACGAGTTGGCTCTCGCTTATGCTGATGGCATCGGCTCCACCCGCGCCGGCGTTCTGCAAACCACCTTCAAGGAAGAGACTGAGAGCGACCTCTTCGGCGAGCAGGCGGTTCTCTGCGGCGGCCTTACGTCGCTGATCAAGAAGGGCTTTGAGACTCTTGTCGAAGCTGGCTACCAGCCCGAGATTGCCTACTTCGAGTGCCTGCACGAGGTAAAGCTGATCGTGGATCTGATTTACGAAGGCGGCCTGGCCCGGATGCGCTACTCCGTCTCCAACACTGCCGAATATGGCGACCTGACCCGCGGCGAAGTGGTGGTCGGTGACACCACCAAGCAAGCCATGAAGAAGGTGCTGGGGCAGATTCAAAGCGGCGAGTTTGCCCGCGAATGGATCGCCGAGCATCGCGGCGGCAACAAGCACTTCAACGCCCTGCGCGCGGCGGAAAAGTCGCACCAGATCGAAGAAGTTGGAGCAAAGCTGCGCAGCATGATGGACTGGCTGCCTGACGCCACCAAGAGCACCGTGAAGAAGGACTCCAATCCTTCCAAGGTGAACGCATAGTTTTAAGATTGCTCTAAGCTGATTGCGAGCCGCGCGTTGCCAAAACGCGCGGCTTTCTCGTATGCTCGCAAGTCAATCGCCCTGGGAGTGGCGCCTGCCATGGACCTGAAGCATCGAAGCCGCAACATTACTGATGGACGCGACCGGGCCCCCGCCCGCGCCATGTTCAAAGCCGTCGGATACAACGACGCCGACCTGGCAAAGCCGATCATCGGAGTCGCCAATACGTGGATCGAAACCATGCCCTGCAACTCCCACCTGCGCGAGCTTGGCGCAAAGGTGAAGCAAGGCATCCGTCTCGCTGGAGGCACACCCATGGAGTTCAACACCATCGCCATCAGCGACGGTGAAACCATGGGCACGGAAGGAATGCGCGCCTCTTTGGTCAGTCGCGAGATTATTACCGACTCCATCGAGCTTGTCTGCCGCGGCCAGCTCTTCGACGCTGTCGTTTGTATCGTCGGCTGTGACAAGACCATTCCGGCTGCTGCCATGGCTCTCGCGCGTCTCAACATTCCCGGATTCGTTCTTTACGGCGGCACTATTGCCCCAGGCAGGTTCAAAGGCAAGGACGTTACCATCCAGGACGTTTTTGAAGCCGTGGGCGCAAATGCAGCCGGCAAAATCAGCGATGACGAGTTGAAGGCCTTGGAAAATGTCGCCTGCCCCGGTGCCGGAGCCTGCGGCGGCCAGTACACGGCCAACACCATGTCCACCGTGATGGAGTTGATCGGTCTCTCGCCGATGGGATTCAACAGCGTTCCTGCCCTCTCCCCGGAGAAGGACGACGTCGCTCTTGCCTGTGGCGATGTGGTTATGAATCTGCTGCGCGCGGGCGTGCGCCCTCTGGATATCCTGACGCCCCACGCATTCGAGAACGCCATCGCATCCGTGGCTGCCACCAGCGGATCGACCAACGCAGTGCTGCACCTGCTGGCAATTGCGCGCGAGGCGGGAGTCCCACTCGATATTGACGACTTCCAGAAAGTCAGCGAGCGTACTCCGATTCTCGCCGACCTCAAGCCTTCCGGCCGCTTTGTCGCCGCCGATGTACACTCCGCCGGAGGGATTCGCGTTCTGGCCAGCCGCCTCCTTGAGCTCGGCCTGCTGCACGGCGACGCCACCACCGTCTCGGGCAAGACCATCGCCCAGGAGGCCTCCGCCGCACGGGAAACTCCGGGACAAGAAGTAATCGTTTCCGCCACCCAACCTTTGAAGAATTCCGGCGGACTCGTGATTCTCCACGGCAATATCGCGCCGGAGGGTTGCGTCGCCAAGATCAGTGGCCATGAGCGCCTCAGCCACCGTGGTCCGGCGCGCGTCTTTGAGAGTGAAGAGCAGGCAATGAGCGCCGTCACCGCCAAGTCCATTCGCAGTGGAGACGTGGTAGTAATCCGCAACGAAGGGCCAAAGGGCGGTCCCGGCATGAGAGAAATGCTCGGCGTCACGGCTGCCATTGTGGGAGAGGGACTCGGCGGAAGCGTGGCCCTTATCACGGACGGGCGATTTAGCGGAGCAACCCGAGGTCTCATGATCGGCCATGTCTCGCCCGAGGCCGCTCTCGGCGGTCCCATCGCCGCAATCCACGAGGGCGATATCATCCAGATCGACATCACCGCGCGCACTCTGCGCGTTGAGATTGACGACGCAATCTTGCGGCAGCGTCTTGCGGAGTATGTTCCCCTGCCCCAGGTCTATCGCAGCGGAGTCTATGCCAAGTACACCGCCCTGGTGGCTTCAGCGTCGCAGGGAGCCGTGACAAATCCGGGCGTGATTGCTAAGGCGAAATCGTGAGCAAACTTTGTGGCCGCCACGGGGCTTTTGTTCGATAATGGCAGTTAGCTTCTAGCTTTCAAAGGCGAGAACCTCACTCATGACAATCATCCAGCAGGAAGACCTCATCCAGAGCGTCGCCGACGCGTTGCAGTTCATTTCGTACTACCACCCAGTCGATTTCATTCGCAGCCTCACGGCCGCCTACGAGCACGAGCAGGCTCCTGCGGCCAAGGACGCCATCGCACAGTTGCTGATCAACTCGCGGATGTGCGCTGAAGGCCATCGCCCCCTCTGCCAGGACACCGGCATCGTGACCGTTTTCCTCAAGGTCGGCATGGACGTACACATCAACGGCACAATGCCGCTGGACGAGATGATCAACGAAGGTGTCCGGCGGGCTTACCTCCTGCCGGAGAACAAGCTGCGCGCTTCCGTGCTCGCCGACCCGGCGGGCGCCCGCAAGAACACGCGCGACAACACTCCCGCCGTCGTCAACGTCTCCATCGTTCCGGGCAACAAGCTCGATGTCATCGTTGCCGCCAAGGGTGGTGGCTCGGAAGCCAAGTCGAAGTTCGTAATGCTCAACCCTTCCGACTCCATCGTCGAGTGGGTACTCAAAACCGTGCCCACCATGGGCGCCGGTTGGTGCCCTCCCGGAATCATCGGCATCGGCATCGGCGGCACGGCCGAGAAGGCCATGCTGATCGCCAAAGAAGCCCTGATGGAGCCCATCGACATTCTGGATCTGAAGGCGCGCGGTGCCAAGAATCGCGCGGAGGAGCTTCGCCTCGAACTCTACGACAAGATCAACGCCCTTGGCATCGGAGCGCAGGGCCTGGGCGGCCTGACCACCGTGCTGGACGTCAAGGTGAAGGACTATCCCACGCACGCCGCCAACCTACCGGTTGCGATGATTCCCAACTGCGCCGCCACTCGCCACGCACACTTTACGCTCGATGGCTCCGGCGCGGTCGCGCTCCAGCCACCGTCACTCAAGGATTGGCCATCTCTGACTTACAGCCCCGCCTCTGCGCGCCGCGTCAATCTGGATACCGTGACCCGCGAAGAAGTGCTCTCGTGGAAGCCTGGCGAGGTAATCCTGCTCAACGGAAGGCTCCTCACCGGTCGCGACGCCGCCCACAAGCGCATGACTGAGATGCTCGACCGCGGAGAGAAACTCCCCGTCGACTTCACCAATCGCTTTATCTACTACGTTGGCCCGGTGGACCCGGTGCGCGACGAAGCCGTTGGACCTGCCGGCCCCACCACTTCCACGCGCATGGACAAGTTCACCCGTCAGATGCTGGAGCAAACCGGATTGCTGGGAATGGTTGGAAAGGCCGAACGTGGCCCCATCGCCATCCAGGCGATCAAGGACAACAAAGCCGTCTACCTGATGGCCGTTGGCGGCGCTGCGTACCTGGTAGCAAAGGCCATCAAGAAGTCCACGGTCCTGGCGTTTGCAGATCTCGGCATGGAAGCAATCTACGAGTTCGTCGTCGAGGATATGCCCGTAACCGTTGCCGTTGATTCCCAGGGAACCGCCGTGCATGAGACGGGGCCGCGCGAGTGGAAGGAACGCATTGCAGAGCTGGCAGTGATCAGCTGATTCTCTCTCCCAGGCAAAACACGGCGGAGTCTTCGGACTCCGCCGTGCTGTCTTAGGACTATTTCTTCTCGCCTTCGCCGTGTTCGACTGCTTTGTTCTCAGAACTCACCGCGCCCTCAGATTTGCCCTTCGTTTCCGAATTGTCCTCCGCCGCAGAACCCTTGGAGAGATATTGCACGATGAGCGAGATGCGCCGGTTCGCCGGATCGTCCGGGCTGTTGTGGTCTCGCGGGCGCTGATCTGCAAATCCTCGCACCTGCGCAATCTGCTTCGTCTGCAGCCCGGAACTCTGCATGATCCTGCGCGCCGCATTCCCGCGGTCCACGGATAGCTCCCAGTTGCTGTATCCGCTCAGCCCACCCGAGTACGGCTTGGAGTCTGTGTGTCCCTCGATCGAAACCTGGTTGGGCAGTATTCCTACTTCCTGTGCCAACGCCTTCAACAGCTCTTTTCCGCTCGGGCTGGGCACGGCGCTTCCCAACTCAAAGAACGTTCCCTTCTCGCCCTCGGTGAGTTCGATCCTCAGCCCCTCGGCGGTGATGGTCATATCGATGTGGCTCTTTAATTTCTCAAAGTCAGGCAGCGTCTTGATCTGCTTTTCGAGCGCTTCCTTGATCTTCTTCATATCCTCTTTCCGAAGATCCAGGTTCTGCCCCGAGCCTCTCATCGTGCTTCCAACCATCTTCGAATTACCCGAAGGATCCTTGAAGTATCCGCCCACCGCCTCCTGCACCTGCTTACTGGAGTTCAGCAGCCAAAGCACGATGAACAACGCCATCATCGCCGTCACAAAGTCGGCGTACGCCACCTTCCACGCTCCACCGTGGTGGCCTCCGTGGCCGGAGATTTTCTTGATAATGATCGGCCCGTTCGGCACTAGGCTCCTCCCGCCGAGGCTCCGCCGCCCTTGCAGCTCTTTTCCATTTCATTGAAGCCCGGCCGCACGTTGGCCGGAATCGCGCGTCTGCCAAACTCCAGTGCCTGGATTGGTGCTGCGCCTTTGATAAAGGAGATCAGCACTACGCGCACCACGTACACATAGGCATGTTCATCCTCGGCAATCTTCGTCATATTCGCTGCCAGCGGCCCCACCAGCCCATAGCAGAGCAGAATACCCAGAAACGTTCCCACCAGGGCCGCCGCCACCTTGTGCCCAATCTCCTCGGGAGGACCACCCAGCGCGCCCATCGTCACCACTACTCCAAGCACCGCGGCCACAATCCCCAACCCTGGCAGCGAATCGGCGACAGTGCTCAGGGCCGCAATCGGCGCGTTATCGCCCCTGTGCGACACTTCCATGTCAAGATCCATCATCTGGTCCAGGTCGAAAGGATCGATGCCGCCCGTTACCGCCATTCGCAGCGTGTCGCACACGAAATCCCGGATGTGATGATCTTTGAGAAACTTCGGATACTTCGAAAATACCGCGCTTTTGTCCGGCTCTTCGATGTCCGATTCGATTGCCAGCAAGCCGTCTTTTCTCGCCTTGTTCAGAATCTCGTAACACATCTTCAGCGTTTCCAGGTAGAACGCTTTGTTGAAGTGCGATCCCTTCATCGCGCCCAGTACTCCGCCGACAATCTTCTTGATCACGTGCAGCGGGTTGGCGATCAGCAGTGTGCCAATTGCAGCTCCACCAATGATGATCAGTTCCGCCGGCTGAATCAGCACCTTCAGGTTGCCGTGTTCCATCAGGTAACCGGCGATGATCGAGCCGAACACCACGACAATGCCAATGATGATGAACATCGATTCACCCTTTCCTGTCGGCTGCGCTCTTCAGGTCGTCTTCCAACATCTGGATCAGTGCGTCAGCGGATTGCGAGGAATCCACAAAACAGGCGACCGCACGCATTCCCACCACCACCCGGTCTCCCCACCACTTCACTGCGCAGGACGATCCCACGCCGGCCACCGTGGCCTTCAGCCTTTCCAGCATTTCCGGACGACACTCGGGGATGATTGCAATCAGCCTCCAGTCGTTCCAGCAGCCAACATAGTTACGCGATGGCAGCAACCCCGCGACGGTCTTCGCCAACACGCGGATCGCCTGGTGAAGCATCGGCGTGCCACCGTGTTGCAGGATCGCCTTCTGCTCTGACATCTCGATCAGCATCAGTGCCGAGCACGAGGCCGACCGCGAGCGCAGCAGCGTCTGCAGTTGTTCCCTGCTCTCTTCCACGGCTGGCAATCCTGTGGCCATCTCGAATTCGCGGTCCGAGTGCCCTACCCATGCCGGGCTTTCCTGCTTTGCCTGGGATGGATCGAAGATCTCTCCCACTCCCTGCATCTCTCCCCTCGGATTGCGCAGGGCAAACGCAAAGACGCGCATCGGAATCCGATGCCCGTGCTTGTGACGAAGAAACAGCTCCGCGGCAACCGTCCTGCCGTCGCGCAGCACATCGAGCACCGGGCATTGTGTCTCGGCGCTCGCATTCGCTTCATCGCATTGGATCAGCAGGTCGCGGCGGTAAGCGCGGCCCAGGACCTCATGCCGCAGGTAGCCCGTTACTCCCTCGGCCGCCGCGTTCCAATAAATGATTTTTCCCTGGAGGTCCACCATGCATACGCCAAAGGGGATGGCATCGCTGAAGCTCTGAAACAGTTGCGCGTCAATCTCCGACATTACAGGCTGCTCCTGACTCTCCCATCGGCATGCGGCCTCCCCCACTTGAACGCAGCAAAAGGAGGGCCTCGGCCCTCCTGCGGTCAAATCCATCTTTACCACTTCAGAAGCGAAAGAAGTCCACGCACTGGAATTCCCACCCACTCCGGCCTGTACTCCAGTTCGTGTGTTATCTCCAGCAGCGCCTTCTCAATCAGGTGCGCCCGCAGCAATATCTCCGTCTCGGAATCGGTTCTCGGCAGAAAGTCCATGCTTCGCGAAGCTTCCCGGTAGCCTTGCAGGAATAGCGCGGAGACCCACTCGTGCCAGTGCTCGGCCCAGCGGTTGATTCGGGTCGCCTGCTCCCGTCCCTTTACGACGCCCGGCACCAGTCCCACGGAAACAGCATAAGCCGCGTAATGCAGCGAGCGAACCATGCTGGCCACGTCGCGCAGCGCAGAGCGTTTCAGACGTCTTTCGCTCAGCGATCTTCCCGCGGGTCCATCAAAATTCCGGATGATCACATCCTTGCCGGTGAGCAGCAGGTTGCCAAGCTGGTAGTCTCCATGGAGCCGAATGCGAGCCCCTGAGACTCTTTGATCGCGCAACGGAAGGAGCCCACCGCGAATTTCCGACTCTTGCGCAAGCAGTTCTTCGGCTAACGCTCGTACTCCCTCCGGCAGAGTGCTCAGCCGTAGCCGCAGTTCGTCGAGCGAACGTCCCATCTGCGCCAACATTCCGTGGTAGAGTCCCGTCCGGTAAAAGTCGGTGAATGGCTCAGGAGAGAACTCCTCAATCTCGGGATGCGAACTCAGTGCGCCATGCAATTCGGCCGTCCGACGGCCCACCATGAGCGCCACACTCTCAAGCGTCCCGAGCAATTCCGCCATCAGTGCAGGCACGGGCCTCCCCACCAGCGACAGCAGCCCTCCATTTGTAATCTCCTTCGCGCGCGAGTCCTCCTCCGGCACGGCGAGCGCGCGCTCAAAGTACAGGCTCAAATGATCGATCATGTACTGCCATCCCGAAGTCGCATCGCGCACTAGGCTCGTAAGCAGGCCCAGCGTCATGCGTTGAACTTCGTCGTCGTTGTGCCTGCAATACTCCAGCCAGCCCAGCGCCTTCGGGATGTGTGAAAAACTCGTCTTCTGCGTCAGGAACTCTTCCAACTCCCGATCCGGATTCGTCCCCGCCTCCACCTCGCGATAGAGCTTCACCACAAAGTCTTCGCCCAGGTTCACAAACGTGTTGGGAGAATCCATCGTCTGCACCTGTGGCTCGCGATTGGAGCGCACATGCGACCACGCCTCGCGGAACTCCCTGGTGTGCCCAGCCACCAGTTCTCCATGCGTGCCCTTGAACTTGCTGCGCTTCAGCACAGCGGAGAGCAGCGCGTCACTGAAGTTCCGCTCAAAGAGCGCGCTGTGCAACAGCACCCAACTCCGGTCGCGGAACTCCAGCCGCGCCAGCACCGTCTCAGGCCGCTCGCGCAGAATTGCCTCCGCCCGCTGGCCCTCTGCCACCGCCAGCGGAATGGTGTATCTCTGGTCTTCTCCGTTGCTGTACTCAACCCGGATGAGCAGCATCGCCACGTCGGCGCGCCGCAGTGGAATCGCCTCTTCCACCGCGACATCCGTGATGGTCCGGTTGCGCCCCAGGAACCACCTCCTCTTATGTAGAATGCGCGGCAGAATGCGCGCCACCTGTTCCAGGGTGGCCTCACTCCACACATCTTTCAGCGATTCCGCAACCAGCGTCGCGGTTGCCGTTGAGCCTCCGCCCTCTGCCGCCAGCTCTTCCCCCTCTTGCTTTGGGAGCAGTTTGAACCAGTAGAACGAGTACGGTGCCAGGGAGAGAAAATACGGCTCCTTTGTGATCGGCGGAAAGCGGCTCACTCCAAAGATCTCCAGCGGCGTCGCACCCTGGAACTCTTGCAGGTCAAGTTCGACTCCCTGGCTGAAGCGCGAGAGATTCGCCACCACCAGAATTCGCTCCTCCTCAAACTGCCGGAAGAAGGCCAGCACTTTGCGGTTCGCCGGGTACAAAAACTCCAGTGTTCCCCGGCCGAACGCCCGGAGCTGTTTGCGTTGCGCAATCGAGCGCTTCATCCACCACAGCAGCGAATGCGGATTTCGTTGCTGCGTCTCTACGTTCACGGCCTCGTAGTGGTACTCCGGATCAATGTTTACCGGCAGGTACAATCGCTGCGGATTCGCCCGCGAGAAACCCGCGTTGCGGTCCGCGCTCCACTGCATCGGAGTGCGCACCCCATTGCGGTCGCCAAGATACACGTTGTCGCCCATGCCTATCTCGTCGCCGTAGTAAATGATCGGCGTTCCGGGCAGGGAGAACAGCAGAGCGTTCATCAGCTCGATTTTTCTCCGGTCGTTTTCCAGCAGCGGAGCCAGCCGCCGCCGGATTCCAAGATTGATTCGCATCTGCCGGTCGTGCGCGTACGCCCGATACATGAAATCGCGCTCTTCGTCCGTCACCATCTCCAGCGTCAGCTCGTCGTGATTGCGCAGGAATAGCGCCCACTGGCAGCTCTCCGGAATAGCTGGCGTCAGCTTCATGATGTCCGTCAGCGGATAGCGATCCTCCATCTGAAGGGAGATGAACATCCTCGGCATCACCGGGAAATTGAATCCCATCTGGCACTCGTCGCCGGCTCCGAAGTACGCGACTGAATCCTCGGGCCACTGATTTGCCTCTGCCAGCAGCATTTTGTCGTGATACTTCTCCTCCACGTGGGCGCGCACCTCACGGAGTGCCGCGTGGGTTTCCGGCAGATTCTCGCAGTTCGTTCCCTCGCGCTCGAAGAGGTAGGGCACCGCGTCCAACCGCAGCCCGTCCACGCCCATGTCAAACCAGAAATCCATCGCCGCAAGCATCGCCTGTTTCACCTCGCGATTGTCCCAGTTCAGGTCCGGTTGATGCGAGTAGAAGCGGTGCCAGTAGTAGGATTGCGCCAGCGGATCCCAGGTCCAATTTGAAGTTTCAAAATCCTTGAAGATGATCCGGGCGTCTGCGTACTTCTCTGGCGTTTCGCTCCAGACGTAATATTCCCTCCAGCGGCTTCCCGGCGCAGCCCGCCGTGAGCGCTGGAACCACTCGTGCTGATCGCTCGTGTGGTTGAGTACCAGTTCTGTGATCACCCGCAACCCGCGCCGGTGGGCCTCCTTCAGGAAGCGATGAAAGTCCCGCAGCGTGCCATACGAAGGGTTTACGTCGTTGTAATTGGAGATGTCATAGCCATCGTCGCGCAGTGGAGACGGGCAGAAGGGCAGCAGCCACACCGCCGTCACTCCCAGGTCCTCCAGGTAGTCCAGCTTTTGCGTCAATCCGCCAAAATCCCCTATGCCGTCGGTCACACTGTCATAGAAGGCTCGTACGTGGACTTCGTAGATGATTGCATCTTTGTACCAGGTCGGATCCGAGCGCGATTCCATGTTGGGACTCGTCTTTCTTGTAGCGCCCGAGATACGCTGCCGCCGCGCTCAAGTCCGGGCGGTAGATTTTGCCGCGCGCCTGTCTGCTCGGTTCCACTGCCCGGAAATAGCCCTGTCAGCACTCCCGTGTAACAAAAGCAGATTTCTGCCGCAGGCATCCCGAGCGCATCTGGGGCGCATATTGAAGTAGGATGAACACTTAGCACTGGAGGTTGACCGGGAGAAGATCGCACGATTTGTGCTACTCTCCTCTTTCACATGGCGGCGTTTTCCATTATCTTGTCCCGATGCAATGTGCCGTCTCTCTTCGCGGTCGTTTCCTTGCCGCCATCATCCAACATTGCGGAGCACATCGATGAGAGCTCCTAAGCGAAAGCAATCACCCATGAAATTCGTTGCCAAGCCGCGCGTCGTGGGTGACAAGTACCAGCGAATCCTCGAGGCCGCCGTCTCGGTCTTTGCCGCGAAGGGTTTTCACGCTGCCCGTGTATCGGACGTGGCGGAGCGCGCATCCGTCGCCGACGGAACGATCTATCTCTACTTCCGCAATAAGGAAGAGCTGCTCATGACCGCCATCAATACCGCCTTTGATGCTTTCATGAGCCGTGCCAGAAGCGAGTTGGAAGCCATTGCCTCGCCCGCTGGGAAGCTCCGCCGCCTCGCTCAGCTCCATCTCGAGGCCCTCGGTGACAACCGCGACCTTGCCGTCGTCTTTCAGATGGAATTGCGCCAGAGCGCTCGCTTCCTCGCACCCTTCTCTCACGAACACATGATTGAATACTTCGGACTCGTCCGCACCGCCATTCGCGAGGGTCAGGCCCAGGGAATTTTCCGCCCCGAGCTTTTCGACAAGATCGCCGCCAACTGCTTTTTCGGGGCGCTGGATGAGATGGTGACCTCCTGGGTACTCGATGAGTCAAATTATCGTCTCTCAGAAGTAGCCGATTCCGTCGCAGATATCATCCTATTGGGATTGGAAAGCTAAGCTCGTCGAACACTGCGGTGGAAGGGACCGGGCATGAGCGAGAAATCCAAGCCACGCACTTTGGCTGACATCTTCTTCGAGATTGTGGATCGCGGCCTGCCACGGGTCATGCTCTATGAGAGCGGCTCACAGTGGTGCGCCATCTCTTCCACCGGCTTCTACCAGCGGGTCATGGGAGTCGTCCAGGCGCTACGCCAGCGCGGCATTTCCCACGGTGACCGCGTCGCCATCCTCTCTGAGAACCGCCCTGAGTGGACCATCGCCGACTTTGCCATACTGCTCACGGGCGCTGCCACGGTGCCCATCTACGCCACCCTCACCGCCGGGCAGATTTACTTCCTTCTGCGCCACTCCGGAGCCAAGACCGCCTTTGTATCCACCGCGGCACAACTGGAAAAGCTGCGTTCCATTCAGTCCGAGACCTTCGTCGAATCCATCATCCTCATGGACCAGCCCACGCCGGAGACTGACGCGCTCTCCATGCCCGCGCTGATGGACGCCGGCCCCAGGAGCCGCCAACCCGAGCTTGATGCCATCGCCAACGCCATTGTCCCCGATGATCTGGCGACGCTGATCTACACCAGCGGCACCACTGGAATCCCCAAGGGCGTCATGCTTACCCATGGCAATATCGCCTCAAACCTCTCGGTCTCGCTCGATGAGTTTGACTTCCGGGCCGGCACCGACATCGCCGTCAGCTTTCTCCCGCTCTCGCACATCACTGCCCGACATGTCGATTTTGCCGAACTCTATCGCGGAGTCACCGTTGCCTACTGCCCTTACATGGAGGATATGCCGCGCGTTCTTCGCCAGCTCCATCCCACCATCTTTGTCGCCGTGCCCCGCCTCTACGAAAAGGTCTATAACCAAGTACAGCGCGGAGTTGCGGCTGGTTTCAAGAAAGCCGTGTACCGCTGGGCAATGTCCGTGGGCTGGGCGCACATGAATCAGGTCACCGCCGGCCAGCGCCCCACCGCGCTCGTATGGAAGCTCGCCAATCGGCTCTTTTTCTCTAAGGTGTTGGAAGGAATGGGCGGCAAGGTTCGGATCTTTATCTCTGGCGGCGCGCCCCTGGGTCGCGAGCTCGCCGAATGGTACGCCGAAGTCGGCCTGCTCATTCACGAAGGCTACGGCCTTACGGAAACCTCGCCTGTCATCTCCGTCAACTCGCCCCGAGCCTGCAAACTCGGCACCGTTGGCCGTCCGCTCTCCAACGTGCAGGTGCGCATCGCCGACGATGGAGAGCTGCTCGTCCGCGGCCCCAGTGTCTTCAAGGGCTACTGGAACATGCCGGAAGAAACCGCCGCCGCATTTGATGGCGAGTGGTTCAAAACCGGGGATATTGCCATTCTCGACGCCGACGGCTTTCTTTCCATCACTGATCGCAAGAAGGACCTCATCAAGACCTCGGGCGGCAAGTTCATCGCGCCTCAACCAATTGAAAACTCCTTGAAGTCCAATCGCTTCATCGCCGAAGCCGCCATTCTCGGCGACCGCCGCCGCTTTCCGGCCGTCGTCGTCGTTCCCGCCTTCCCCGCTCTGGAGGACTGGGCCGCGCAGAACGGCGTCGCCTTCCAGTCGCGCGTGGAGCTTGTCGCCGATCCCCGCGTGCAAGCTCTCTACGGGAGCATCATCGAGCAGGTGAATCAGAACCTCGCCCGCTTTGAGCGCCTCAAGAAGGTGCTGGTCGTTCCCGAAGAACTCAGCATCGAAAATGGAACCCTTACTCCCACCCTTAAGCTGCGCCGCCGCAACGTCGAGGCCCTCTACAAGGAGCAGATCGATAAGCTTTACGCCGACGCCACCGCCGAAGCCGCCCCAGTTTCCCAGCGGGAATAGTTCCTCACTCCTTTCTCCTCCCGCGCTGCTCCGCGGCACGGCGACTCAAGACTTATCCATTTCCGCCGATGTGGAGTTGTGACTTGCTAAGTCCAACGAGGCTGCAAATGGGAATTCTGAAAACAATCCAAGGCAAACTGCTGGGATCTGTCGTCCTGATGGCGCTTGTCGCCGGCGGCATCGGCATATTCGAGCTATCAAAGCTCTCCGAATCCAATGAGCGCATCCGGGCGCTGGTTAACACTACCGCTCCCCGCATTATCCACAGCGACAATGCCCAGATCGCCCTCCTCGGCTATGTCCGCTCCCAGAAAAACATTCTTCTCGCTGCCGACGACCAGGGACGCCGCGAGCATGCCAAGAACCAGAGAGTGGCTCTCGACAAGTTCAATGAGGAGCTCACCCATTGGGAGCCCCTTGCTTCCGAACAGGGCAAGCGTGACATTCAGGCGGCCCGGGAGAACATGGCGAAGTATGAGCGTTATAACGATCAGATTATCCAGTTAGCCGGTGCCGGCAAGACCAGGGAGGCCGAGACGATGTCCCTGGGCGAGGCTCGCGATGTCCTGGAACAGATTCGCACCTCACTGGAAACCGGGATGGAACGTGCCTCCAAGGCGATGGATGCAGAGGCCCAGGAGAGCCAGGAGATTTATCGCGTCTCGCGTTGGACCATCTGGATCGTCATGTTCGTCGCCATCGGCCTCAGCTTCGCCGGCGCGTGGTTCGTCACTCACCAGACCATCAATCGCATCCACCATGTGCGCGACCACCTCAAGGACGTTGCCGAAGGCGAAGGCGACCTCACCAAGCGAATGACCATCACGCACGACGATGAAATCGGCGAACTGGGTGTCTGGCTCAACACCTTCCTTGCCAAGCTCCAGCAGATTATCTCCGAGGTCATCGCCAACACCAATAACATCGCTGCGGCCAGTCAGGAACTAGCCGTCAACGCTACCCAGATTTCCAGATCCGCCAATTCGCAGCGCCAGGAAACCATCAGCGTTGCCACGGCCATGCAGGAAATGTCGGCCACCGTTGTCGAGGTCAGCAATAACAGCAATCACGCAACCGAGAACGCCCGGCAGGCAGAAGGAGTCGCCCGCGAGGGCGGTGAAACCGTCCGTGGGACCGTTGAAACCATCCGCGCCATCGCCGAGGACACTCGCGAGTCCGCGCGCCGGATTCAGGAGCTTGGCGCCTCCAGTGATCAGATCGGAAAGATCATCGGCGTCATCGACGACATCGCTGACCAAACCAACCTGCTCGCTCTCAACGCCGCCATTGAAGCAGCCCGCGCCGGAGAACAGGGACGGGGCTTCGCCGTTGTCGCCGACGAAGTACGCAAACTCGCCGAGCGCACCTCCGGCGCCACCAAGGAAATCACCGGGATGGTCACCACCATCCAACAGGAAACGCACAAAGCCGTCGAGGCCATGACCAACAGCAGCTCTCAGGTCGAGATCGGCGTCCAGAGCGCCTTGAAGGCCGGAAGCGCACTGGAGAAAATCATCCAAGGCGCCAGCTCGGTGCAGCAGATCATCATGCAGATCGCTACCGCCGCGACTCAGCAGGCCTCCGCAACCGACCAGGTCGCCAAGAACATGGACCAGATTTCCCAGATGGTCGAGCAATCCGCAACCGCATCCGACGAAGCCGCGCGCGCCATCCAGAACCTCTCTGGCCAGGCTACACAGCTACAGTCGATCGTCGGCCAGTTCAAGGTGGACGATCACCGCAATTCCTCCTTCTCCGGTGCGCGTCACATGCCGCCACCCGTGCCGGAGTTCTCCAGCAGCTCGCTCGGTCTTCTCCAATAGCTGTTCCCCTCAAACGGCTGCCGGCTTCGTCAGGCGGCAGCCCTTCCTCTTCTTCGCCTCCTGCCAGCCCGCAACTGGATTTACAATACCTTCATGGACCCGCTCGTCATTGCAGGAAAGACATTTCACTCCCGCCTTTTCGTAGGCACCGGTAAATACAAGGACGGCCCGCAGACTGCCGCCGCGCTTGAGGCAAGCGGAGCCGAAGTCGTAACCGTCGCCGTCCGCCGCGTCAACCTGGACCGAAACAAGGAATCCCTGCTGGACTTCATCGATCCCAAAAGGTACTTCCTTTTACCCAACACCGCCGGCTGCTACACCGCCGAGGACGCCATTCGCGTAGCCCGCCTCGGGCGCGAAGTCGGACTCAGCGACTGGGTCAAGATCGAAGTCATCGGCGACCAGAAGACTCTCTACCCTGACGTCGCCGCCACCGTCGAGGCCACCCGCGTACTCGTCAAGGAAGGCTTTACTGTTCTCCCCTATACTTCTGATGATCCAGTGGTTGCGCTTCGCCTGATTGACGCTGGAGCCGCCGTCGTCATGCCGCTCGGCGCGCCCATCGGCAGCGGCCTCGGCATTCAGAACGTCGCCAACCTGCGCATCCTCCGCGAGCTCATCACCTCGGTTCCGCTCATCGTTGACGCAGGCGTTGGCGTCCCCTCGGACGCTGCGCTGGCTCTCGAACTCGGCTTTGACGCAGTGTTGATGAACACTGGCATCGCCGCCGCCGACGACCCGGTCCTCATGGCCTCGGCCATGAAGCACGCGATCATCGCGGGGCGGGAAGGCTTCCTCGCCGGACGCATGGCTCGAAAGCTCTACGCTTCCGCCAGTTCGCCGGTGGAAGGAATCTCCCGGTAGTGGCATCGGCGGTCACTCCGGCGGTCCCGGCAGGAGCTTGTGCCACTCCTTATGAAAGTTTGCGCCCGGCGTGGTTGCCCGCTTTCATCCCGGCCTTTGACGGGCTGCGCGGCATTGCCATTCTGGCCGTCGTCCTCTATCACTGTCATCCCCGCCTCGAAGGCACATTTCTGGAGAAGTTCATCGTCTGGGGATGGAGTGGCGTCAGCCTCTTCTTCGTCCTCTCAGGCTTTCTCATCACCGGAATCATCCTCGACTCCGGAGCCTCCCCGCGCTTTTACTCCAACTTCTACGCCCGCCGGTTTCTTCGCATCTGGCCGGTTTATTGGCTGCTGCTCTTTCTCTACTACGCCTTCTTTCCGTTTCTCTTCAGCGGCTACCGCTGGATGTTCCATGGCATAGCCACTGCGCCCTGGCTCTTTCTCCTGCTCTTTATCCAGAACCTCTGGCCAATTGCTCTTCCCGGAGCCATCGGCCCCACCTGGAGCCTCGCCATCGAGCAGCAGTTCTATCTCTTCTGGACGCCCATCGCACGCCGCCTTCCGCCCCGCTGGCTGCTCCTCGCTGCGGCTCTCATGCTGGCCCTTTCGCCGCTGGTGCGCCTCTTCTACGGAGACCGCTTCACTCCCACAAACACTCTCACCCATCTCGACGGTCTCGCCGTAGGAGCGCTTGTCGCCATCGCCCTGCGCGTCCTCCCTTGGCCGGTTCGCGCATGGAAGTGGGTTGCGCGGGTCGCACTTGCCGTTGGAGCCGCAGGCATCGTTCTCATGCTCAACCGCGGCTCTGCGTTTACGGACACTCTCTTGTCCGTAGGCTTTGGCGGAATGTTGCTTGCCGCCCTCCTCGGCCAGGCTGCTCCCCGGCCAACCATCTACTGCCGCGTGCTCACGCTTCGTCCGCTGCTCTTCGTCGGCAAAGTCAGCTACGGCCTCTACGTCACTCACATCCTTGTCTTCTCCGTGCTCGGAGGTTATGTTGACAAGCCACTCGACCGCTTCGGAATGCCCGGCAACCTGGCAATTGTTATCATCCGTCTAGCGGCCTCCATTGGGTTCGCCGCTCTCATGTGGTTCCGCTTTGAAAAGCCCATCCTCGGCCTCAAGCGATACTTTAGCTTTCGCTAGCCAACCGCATCCTCGCAAAGAAAAAGCCATCGGATATTCCGATGGCTTCCTGATTCCTGCATCCGGTACCGCTCTTGATACAGCTCTACCTTCGCGCCGACTCTGGCGGCTGCTGCGCCCCGTGCGGCGCTCCTGCCTCCGGCATCAGGTAGATCACCTCTCCCGGCTTGGCATAACGTAACTGTTCGCGGGCTTCCTTTTCAATCGCCTTCGGATCGCTCTTCAGCGCCTTGATTTCCGCATCCAGCCGCTTATTTTCCGCGTCCATCTTCTGCAAGTCCTGCTGTAGTCTCCGGTATTCGGCCTTTTTCTGCCGGTAGCTGATCCAGCCATTGTTGCCCAGCAAAACATGGGTGAACATGCAGATCGCAATGATCACAAACGCGGCGCTGGCCAGCAGCCTTCGCCACTCCACCAGCTTTCGTCCGAACTCGCGCAACCAGTTCACCGGATACTCATTTCCTTCCCTGCTCAATCTAATCAATCGCCCAGTGCTTTGCCGCAACGCTCAGCCGTGCCAAGTCCGCTTCGCTCCGCGCTTCTGTATAAGCGCGCACCACCGGCTCCGTGCCGCTTACCCGGTAGCAAACCCACGATCCGTCGTCGAGCACCAGCTTCAATCCGTCGGTCCGAACAATCCGGGAAACCTTCCGGCCCGCAAACTCTGTTGGATTCGTCCCCAACTTTGTAGTGAACTTCGTTTTGGCTGCGTCCGTCAAGCGGAAGTTCTGTCTTTCCGGATAGTACGAACCAACTTTGCCAAATAATTCTTTCAACTGGGTGCCAAGGCTCTTGCCTCGCTTCGCAACCATCTCGCACAGCAGCAATCCGGCCAGCACGCCGTCCTTCTCGGGAACGTGGTGCCGGATCGTCAATCCCGCGCTCTCCTCGCCGCCGATGGCAATCTTGTCCTGCTTGATCAGTTCGCCGATGTACTTGAACCCAACCGGCGTCTCGAACAGTTCAATCTTATGATGCTCTGCTACTGCGTTGATGAGGTTCGTGGTCGCTACGCTCTTCGCCACGCCGTTCCGCCAGCCGCGCGTCTCAACCAGGTAGTCAAACAAAAGGGAGATCACGTAGTTGGGCGAAATGTACGTGCCATTCTCGTCCACAATGCCGAAGCGGTCCGCGTCGCCGTCGCAGGCTATTCCGATCTTCGCTCCGCTCTCCTTCATCTTGTGTCGCAGTTCGTCCAGCAGTTCGCCATCCGGTTCCGGCGCGTGTCCGCCAAACAGCACGTCGCGCGTGTCGTGTACCACCGCGCACGAAATCCCTTCCTCTTCCAGCACGATGTTGCTGTATCCCCGCGACGCGCCCCACATCGGGTCAAACGCAACCTTCAGCCCGCGCTCGCGGATCGCCTTGAAGTCAACCATCTCCTTGATCCGCTTCAGATAATGCGACTTCACTTCGATCGCTTTGCGCTCAGCCTTCTTCGTGCCTGCCGGAGGGGCTCCACCGTCCTCATCCGCCTTCACCACCGCAGCCTCAATCTGGCTCGTAAATTCAGGCAGCGCCGGGGCTCCGTCCGGCGTTGAGAACTTGATTCCATTGTATTCAGCGGGATTATGCGAGGCCGTAAAATTGATGGCTCCCTCAGCCTTCTGCCGGATTACCTCGTACGCAATCGCCGGCGTCGGAGCCGGATCGGAGATCACCAGCGGAGTAATCCCGTAGCTCTCCAGGATCGTCGCCGCAATGTCCACGAAGCTCTCCCCCATGTAGCGCGGGTCGCGCCCCACAACCAGTGTTGGAGCTGTCTTGCCCGTGCTCGCAACATAGCGCGCAATGCCTGTAACTGCCCGTTTTACATTCGCCACCGTAAATTCGTCCGCTACAATTGCACGCCATCCAGAGGTTCCGAATTTGATCTGTGTCGCCATCGCTCTTGATCTCCCTGAAATCGTATGAAATCCCGTCAACCCAACCAGCATCGCGCCAAAGCCCGCGCCGCGCAACGTCCAAAGCGCGGCCAGCACAGATTCTACCAGCGCTGCGCCATCCGCGGCTCACTTCCGCTTCCCGAGGCAAAATGTGACGCTGCGCTTGTTTTGCTCTTGAATCCGCAACCATGCTCGGGTAGCTTAATCCCTGCTCCAGACAGGAATCGCTGAATGACCGATAAGCGCGTCTTTCTAACCACCGTTCCCTCCCGCGAGGAAGCCAACACCATCGCCTCTGAACTTGTCTCCCGGCGGCTGGCCGCGTGCGTCAACATCCTCGGCCCAATCTCCTCCGTCTATCACTGGCAGGGAGAAATGGAGCGCTCCGAGGAGTTTCTCCTCCTCGTCAAGTCCACCGAGGCCAACACCCTTCCTATTCAGGACGCCCTTCGCGAGTTGCATTCCTATCAGGTTCCCGAGTTGATTGGCTTGCCCGTCGAATGCGGAATCGAGAGCTATCTCGAGTGGATTGCCGCCTCCGTCCGCAAATAGTCTCTCGCGGCGCTGTCATCCAACTCAACTCGTCGCCCGGACCGTCAGCCGCACATAATCCAGTGTGTAGGTCCCTTCGTCTTCCCATGTGCGGTGCGCAATTTCCCTCAAGTAATCGCGCCGCTGCGTCTCTGAGAGCCTCGCCGCAAACTGCCGCAGCACCACCGTCTCCAGAAACGCCTCGTACCGCTCTCTGCGCTGGAATACCGGTGCCACCGTATGCAGTTTGGCTTCGCTCACCTGGAATCCGGCGCCTTCCATTCTCTCGCGCGTGCTCTCCGCATCCTCAAAGTGCGGCCCGGCTTCAACCCCGCTCAACAGCTCCCGGAATTCATCCAGCTCTGCCACGGCACGCGCTCTCCCAAGTGTCCGCGTGAGGTTCCCTACTCCGCCGAACTGTGCAACCAACCAGCCCCCAGGCTTCAGCGCCCGGTGCAGCGCCCGGAACATCGCCGCATGATCTGAAACCCAGTGGAAGACGGCGTTGCTGAATATCCCGTCTACCTTCCGCTCCAACTCAAAATCATGCAAGCTGGCTTGTGCAAATGAAATTCGCCCGCCGAACTTCTCCAACCTCCGCCGCGCCTGCTCCAGCATCTGCGGAGAGTAATCCAGCGCCACTACTTCGCCCGAGGGCAGCCTGCCCAGCAGTTCTTCGGTCAATCTTCCGCTGCCGCATCCCGCATCCAGCACGCGCTCGTTGCCCTTCAACTCCAGCGTGGCCAGCACGGCCATTCCCCACTCAAACATCGGGTCGGAGAGATCGTCATATGCAATCGCATTCCAGTCAGCCTCGTTCAACTCGCACTCCTTTTGTGCACCTGCGGAAGAAGCCGGGCAGTGTTTGCCCGGCTTCGCGTAAACAGAACAAACTCTACATCACGGCCAGCGCCTGCTCTAGGTCGGCAAGTATGTCCGCTACTTCTTCGATCCCAACCGAGATGCGCACCATCCCATCCGTCAGCCCGATCTTCGCGCGTCCCTCCGCGCCCAGCGCGGCGTGTGTCATGGACGCAGGATGCGAGATCAGTGTCTCCACTCCACCCAGCGACTCGGCGAGCACGCACACCTTCACCTGCTTCAGCATCTTCTTCGCATTCTCCAGCGAGCCCGTCTCAAACGTGATCATCGAGCCAAAACCCTTCATCTGCCGCTTCGCCAGTTCGTGCTGTGGATGCTCAGTAAGCCCCGGATACAGCACCTTCTCCACCTTCGGATGCTTTCGCAGGTACTCGGCCACCGCGCGTCCGTTGATGTCGTGCTGTTGCATTCGCACCGCCAGCGTCTTCACTCCGCGCAATATAAGCCAGCTCTCGAAGGGAGACAGGATGCCTCCGGAAGCCTTCTGCAAGAAGGCCAGCAACTCTGCCTGCGCCGCCGTCGAACAGACAATCACTCCGCCCAGTCCGTCGCTGTGGCCATTCAGAAACTTCGTCGTCGAGTGCATTACCATGTCCGCGCCCAACTCCAGCGGACGCTGGAAATACGGCGACATAAAGGTGTTATCCACTATCACCTCGGCGCCCTTCGCATGTGCCAGTTTGCTCACCGCCGCAATGTCGGTCAGCGCCATCAGCGGATTCGTCGGCGTCTCCAGGAAGACGTAGCGCGTATTGCCCTGCACCGCCGCCGCCACGTTCTCAGGATTCTTTGTATCGACATATGTGAATGTGACGCCGAACTTCGCCATCACCTGGTTGAAAAACCTCGGAGTTCCGCCGTACAGATTATCTCCGGCCACCACGTGATCGCCTGCCTTCATCATCTGGCAGAATGCCGTTACCGCCGCCATCCCGCTGGCGAACACCCGCGCGGCAACTCCGCCTTCCAGCGAAGCCAGGTTCGTCTCCAGCCGGTCGCGCGTGGGATTGGAAACCCGCGAATACTCGTATCCCTGCCGCGGCTTTCCCAGTTCATCCTGCTGATACGTTGAAGTTGCGTAGATAGGCACGCCAACCGCGCCGGTCAATGTCTCCGGTTCCTGTCCATCGTGGATCGCCCGCGTCGAAAATCCTTTGCGCCCTGTCGTCATCTTCTTCACTATTCCGAATCCTGCGGTTCTGCTTCCGCTGTGCTGTGGTAGTTAAAAATGTCTTTCGAGAGATACCGTTCCGCCGAGTCTGGAATCAGCGTCACCACGACCTTGCCCTTGCCCAGCCGCTTCGCCACTTCCACCGCGCCGCACACATTCGCCCCCGAGCTCGACCCGCCGAGGATGCCTTCTTCCACTGCCAACCGCTTCACCATCGCAAACGCCTCGTCGTCTGTCACAATCAGCGTTTCATCGCAGACCGTCCGGTCAAACACTTCGGGAATGAAGCTTGCTCCGATTCCCTCTACATCGTGTGCGCCCGCTGCCTGCCCGCTGTAAACCGAATTCTGCGTGTCGCTCAGCACCGCTAGAACCTTCGGATTCTGCTCCTTCAGGTAACGCGCAACTCCGGTAAATGTTCCGCCCGTTCCCGCGCCGCAAACAAAGGCGTCGATCTTCCCTTCAGTCTGCTCCCAAATCTCGCGCCCGGTCGTGTCGTGGTGGATGCGCGGATTTCCTTCGTTGGCAAACTGCGCCGCGAACCAGAAGCGTTCGTTGTTCTCCACCAGCAGCCTTGCCCTGCCGATCGCTCCCTCCATGCCCTCATCCGTCGGAGTGCGGTGTACCTTGGCACCGAAGCTCTCCATCAGCATCACTTTCTCCTTGGAGAACTTTTCCGGCACAAAGAACACAACCTTGTATCCCTTCTGCACCCCTACTAGCGCCAAACCCACGCCTGTGTTGCCCGCCGTGGCCTCTACGATAGTATCGCCCGGATGCAATATGCCTCCTTGTTCTGCCTCCTCGATCATCCCCAGCGCCGCGCGGTCCTTGATGCTGAACCCCGGATTGAATGCCTCCAGCTTCGCCCAGATCTCAGCCGCGCCCTCCGGCACAATCTTCTTCAGCCGCACCATCGGCGTTGACCCGATCAACTCCAGTACACTATTCACCACCCGCATCGAACATTTCATTAAGAGGAATCCTGTCGGCAACTGATTGAGCTATTGACCTTTTCAGGCTACGGCCTCCGGCAATCTGCGGTCAACCCCACTTCGGAGAAGCAAGAAAATGGCCCGAAGCCTTCGCCCCGAGCCATCGCACCATCCCTGTCTTTCACTCAATTACTCGCAGAGGCCTTTTCCCCGCCCGTCGCGTAGTAGCCGCTGCGGGTTCTTACCTGGAGTTTCTTGTAGCCGCTGGCCATCGCATCCACTTTCACCTGCCGGTAGCCGCCTTCCGTCTTCTGCGTCGCAGGTTTGTAGCCAATCGTGTACTGGTTGCGAATATCGTGTGCGATCTGTTGCGAAATCGCTTCCACTTCGTTCACGTCTCCCGGAAAGAACGAGACTCCTCCCGTCTGCTCTGCCATGATTCGCAACGCCCGCCGCGCTTTCTTCTCTCGCTCGCCGCCCAGCAGCCCAATCGTGTACACCGTAGGCCCTCCATCCACGGTCAGGGCGCGAACCGCCTCTTCCAGCGTGTCCCGGCTTGCCGTGTCTTCGCCGTCGGTTACCACCAGTATGATCTTCTTCTGCAGCTTCGCGCTCTTCATCAGGTGGTCGCTGGTCGCTTCCAACGCATCGTACAACGCGGTTCCGCCGTGCGCCTCAATGCGCTCCAGCGCATCGCGCAGCAGGCCAATGTCGCCCGTGTAGTCCTGGTCAAGATAGAACTCATTGTTGAAGTTGACAATGAACACCTGGTCCTGCGGATTGCTTGCCCGCACCAGGTTCAGCGCCGCCGCGTTTACCTTGGAACGCTTCTCCCGCATCGAGCCTGAATTGTCGATCACGATTCCCAGCGCCACTGGAATGTCCTCGCGCCGGAAAGACGTAATGCGTTGCGGCCGTCCGTCCTCGAAGACCTGGAACGCGCCACGGTCCAGCGTTGTCACCAGCCTCTGGTGGTCGTCCACAACCGTCGCGTGCAGGGTTACCTCCCGCACTTCGGTTCTGAAAACGTATGTTCCGGCGTTGCTCTTCTCCGCCTCGCTGCCCTCCACCGGCAGGCTCAAGGTATTGCTGGGCGGAATCGGTACACTCTGGCGGCTGGCCTCTGGTGTCTCATTCCGCGCCGTGTTCTCGGGAGCGGCAGTCGCCCCGGCAGTTGGCAACGGTTTCTCCGGCGCTGCTCCTGAGGTCGGCAACGCAACGTCATGATTGTCGGCAGCCTGTCCGCCGCTTCCATTCGAACTCTGCGCGAACGCCGCACCTGTGCCGAGTGCCAGCAGAATGCATGCTGTCGTCGCCCATCGCCTCGTCCAATTTCCTCTACTCACTGGGAGCATAGTATCCCGTCTTTGCATAAACAGAGAGCTGCGGCAATCCCCTCGGCGTGTTCAACTTCACCCGAACCTTGCGCCACTTGCCATCGCGGGCCGGTTTCGTTGGACGATACCCGAGCACATACTGGTTACGCAACTCCACGCCAATCTTCGTCGCCACGTCGGACAGCTGGTTCGGGTTATCGACGGTGAATGTCCGCCCGCCCGTAACGTCCGTCACCTCTGCCAGCAACTGCGGACCGTATCGTTCTTCATCGCTCCGCGGAGACTGGTCGAAAATGCCGATCGCATAGATCTGTACATCGGCTTCTTTCACCATGGACTTGATTTCATTCTCCGTATAGCGGCTGCGGTTGTCCCCGCCATCGGAGATGATCAACAGTGCTTTCCTCTGGTGCCGCGCCTGCCGCATCTTCGCCATCCCAAGATAAATCGCATCCAGCAGCGCCGTGCGTCCCTTCGGAACCGTGTACACCAGTTGCCCCTGCACGGCTTCCACGCTGCTCGTAAAATCGGCAATCAGCGTCGGCTTGTCGTTGAACGCAATCAGGAAGAACTCATCTTCCGGATTTGCCGTCTTGAAAAACTGCACCACCGCCTCGCGCGACTTCTCTATCTTGTTGGCCATCGAGCCACTCGTATCAAAAATGACTCCGAGCGAAATCGGCGCGTCCTCGCTGGAGAAATGCTGGATCGCCTGTTTCTCACCATTGTCCAGCAGAATGAAATTCTCCTTGTCCAGGCCGGTCACCAGCCGGTTCATCGGATCCGTAATCGTCACCTGCACCAGAACCAGATCCACGTCCACACGAATCGGCTTTGTGTGCGTTCTCAGGCTCGGGTCCATCTCCGCTTCCGCCGTCGCCGGCGAGAGAGGATTCAACCTCGCCGCCTGCTCCGACTTCACAATCGGCTTCACATGAACTTCGTCGTAGTTTGCTTCCGCCGGAAGCTTGCTCTTCGTGGCCATCGCCGGAGGCATCACTCTGGCGCCGGTTGGAACCGCGACCTGTGCCTCTGCCGCGGTCGTTGCCGCCGCCCCCGTTGAAGTCGTCTCCGCGCCCGCGGTTTCCGCCGAAGTCACCGGAGCCGCGCCATGCGTCGCGCTTTCCCCGCTCTTCGGTTCCGGATTTTGTGAGGAAGCGCTGGGCTGGGCAGCGGGCAGGTTGGTCTGTGCAGCCAGCTTCACAGCCGGACAGGCCATCATCAGAAGTAGCAAGAGTTGTACAGCCAGCGCCCCTGGCCGCATCCCGCGGAAGCTGCCAGCATCCGTTCTTGACCCCGCCCGCCTCGGCGCGGCCTTGCATCCGGAGATCGTCATGCGATCCATGTAGCACCTCACCCGTCTCTAGCGGATGACCTACGCCGCCTGCGCTGAGAAATCTCCCCATCGAGCCGGCCGCTCAATCCGCCTTCTCCGCATCCCGTCCCCCATGTTCATAATTAGCTTCGATGTGGCCCGTGCCGCGATGGTTACTCAGCGCGCCTCAGCAATCGCGCAATTTCATTTCCAGCCCCGAAACAGAACGCCCCGCCGCTTCGCTCGGGCAGGGCAGATCACATCTCATTTCTCCGGCGGGAGCCACTCACAGCCCATACCGCCTGTGCTCCTTCAGGATGCACTTGTCCATCACAACCATCACTCCGCCCCGCCGTGCCTTCTCGGCCGCCTCTTCATGCACCACCGTCTCCTGCAACCATAAAACTGGGAGACCAAGTTCCAGCACCTCGTCCACAATCGCTGGCACGGCCTCCGCCCGCCGGAAGACGTCCACAATGTCGATGGTCTCGATCTTCGCGGCTTCGCTCAGGGATGGGTAGCTCTTTTCGCCCAGGATCTCGCCCGCCAACGGATTGATCGGAACAACCCGGTAGCCCCTGTTTTGCAGGTAGCTGGAAACCTCGAAGCTCGGCCTGCTCACATCCTCGGACAGACCAACCACCGCAACCGTCTTTGCCCTCTTGAGTACTTCCAGAACGCGATCTTCCACGCTTCGCCGCCCCCGGCTGGGATTCAGTCTTTCTTCCGTTCCGACTTAACTCGCCACATCCTCAAAGCCATCTTCCGCAGGGTCTCATTCACATTCTTGTTTACCGCCACCGCCCGCTGATCCTTCAACAGCAAATGGGCAAGCAACGGCAGAGCTACATCCAGCGGCGTCTTCGGATTATTCACCAGCGTCCGCAGCACCCCATAGTTCTTGATGTAGTTCCGCTTCGTGGCGATCACCCGCAGCACTGCCTCCTGAATGTTCTTCATCGCCGCAAAGCTCTCCATCTCACTGTCGTTCACCTTCGGCGATTCCAGCACCGCCAGCGAAACCAGCTTCGAGCGGTCCCGGATCAGCACCATCCGTTCTTCCCGGTTTCCACGCACCGCCAGTTTGATGCGCTCTCCTACGCGCATCCGGCCGATTCGCTGCAGGAGTGAGAGTTGTGCCAGGTCTTCCGGCGGCGCTGTCGTCTCGCCCTTCTTCACGCGCTTCATCAGGTTGTCGAGCGGGTCATCTTCTCCTTCCGGCCCAGCCACCAGTTCAAACGCCTGCCCTTCCTCCCGCGCAATGTCCGCGGCGTGCCGCACCAGGAAGTGCGCCGCCACCTCTTCTGCTTCTTTTCCCTGTGCCATCGCCAACCACTGCGCCAGCAGCGGGCGCACCGGGTGAGCCGCGGAATTTGCCGCCATCAAATCCAGCAACCGGCTCGAATTCCGTACGCGCTCGCTCCGCATCAGGGCCTTCAGCACTTCCACATCGGCTTGGCTCGCTGCCGTTTCCATCTCCCCAAACGGCAGCTCCGGATTCTCACACAAAGCCGTCAGCAGCGCGGGCCGCCCGGCTCCGTGCTGGAACAGATACACCAGCACTTCAACTGGCGTCGCCGTAGCTGACGCCACCTCGATCAACGCGGCTTCGTCCCACCCCGCCAGCGTCTGCTCTGCCTCCGCTCCCAGTTCGCGCTGCCCGGCCAGCATGACCAGTATTTCGATGGCTTCGCTCGTCGGCAGTGAGAGTCCGCCCTGCGCCGCCCGCCGCAGGATCGACGCCGGGGCGCTGCCATCACGGATTAGGTCGACCATCCGCGCCATTCAGTCCAGCCCCTCCATCCGGCTCACGCACTCGCCCAGTTCGTCGTAAAGAAATGGCGACAGCTCGCGCTCGAAGACTTCCAGCAATGTCTGGTAGTACCACAGGGTGCGCGCGCGCGGAACGCTGAACTTCTCCCACACCGCAGGCCCGACCCGTTCATGGTCCGCCAGGATGGAACGCGCGTTGTGTACCTTGTCCGCTAGCATGATCAGACGCGCTTCCCAGTCCGCCATCGGAATCGCCGCCAGGTACTCTCTCTTCCGCGTCTCCCACTCCGGCTTTGGCATCTCAAAAGTGTCGCTGGCCTGCCGCACCCAGCGTGCCACGTCGCCTCCGAAGGCCCTCTCGATCCCGGCCAGCGTAGCCTCACCGCCCTGGTCTTCGGCCGCATCGTGCAGCAGGGCTGCAATCGCCATGTCTTCCGTGCCGCCCTCTTCCAGCACCAGCGAGGTCACGCCCAGCAGATGGGCAACGTACGGAACTCCGCTGGCCTTCCGAACCTGATCTGCGTGCAATGCGCAGGCCAGCATCAACGCTTCATCAAAGCGCACGCCAAGCAGCCGCTGAGGCCGCTGCTCCGCGATGGGACTGCCCGGCTCTTCCATGGTTCTCTCCTCTTACCTCTGCTCCGCCCTCCGCATCAGCAGGTAGGCGCGGATAAACGGATCAATGTCTCCATCCAGCACGCGGTCCACATCGCCCACTTCCATCTTCGTGCGGTGGTCCTTCGCCATTCGGTAGGGCTGCAACACGTAGGAACGAATCTGCGAGCCGAAATCAATGTCCAGCTTTGAGTCTTCGATCTTTTTGCTCGCCGCCCGCTTCTTCTCGAGTTCCCATTCGTAGATTCTCGACCGCAGCATCTTGAAGCCGCGCTCCCGGTTGCTGTGCTGCGAGCGTTCGTTCTGGCACGCCACCACGATCCCCGTGGGGAAGTGCGTAATCCGCACCGCCGAATCCGTCGTGTTCACGTGCTGCCCGCCCTTGCCGCCCGAGCGGTAGGTGTCGATGCGTATGTCTTCCGGCTTGATGATGACTTCAATGCTGTCGTCGATCTCCGGCGAAACGTACACGCTGGCAAACGATGTGTGCCGCCGCGCCTGCTGGTCGAATGGCGAAATCCGCACCAGCCTGTGTACTCCGATCTCGCTCGTCAACATGCCGTACGCAAACTCGCCCGTAACGCTGAACGTCACGGACTTGATCCCCGCTTCATCTCCCGGCTGCAGGTCGTTCACAACCGTGCTGAAGCCTTTGCGCTCGCACCATCGCAGGAACATCCGCAGCAGCATCTCTGCCCAGTCCTGTGACTCCGTGCCGCCCGCCCCCGGATGAATCGTCACAATGGCGTTGCTGCGGTCCAGTTCGCCGCTCAGCAGCGTCTCTGTCTCCAGTCTCTCCACCACTTCGCGCAAGCCGTCGATCTCGCGCGTCACTTCCTCATCCACCTTCTCGCCTTCGCCCGCCAGCTCGAAGTAGGCGGAGATATCCTCCACCCGCCGCGTCAACTCGCTGTCGGTCGCCAATGCGTCCTCCAGCCGCTTGCGCTCGCGCATCGTCTTCTGTGAGTTTTCGGAGTCGTTCCAGAAATTCGGGTCGGCGGCTAACTTCTCAACTTCTTCCAGCTCAACCTTCAACTTAGGCGAGTCAAAGATACTCCTGTAGCTCGCGCACTTTGCCGCGCAAAGCCGAAAACGCCTGTTCGAGCTGCTGATCAATCATCTTGTGTCCTGCTCCTATACGGGAATCGGATGCGCCATATGCGCTTCATCGTGCTCGCGCCAGAGTAATCCCGTGATTGAGATTATGGCACAGAGTATCGGAAACCAGTCCCCATAGCGCGTGTACAACGTCGTGTCGCTCATCAGTCCATACGGCGCGTTCAACGCAACCCTCTGCTTCCTCTCGGCCACGGCCACCACCCGCCCCAGCGGATCAATGGATGCCGTCACTCCCGTGTTCGTCCCCCGCAGAACCCAGCGATGGTTCTCCACCGCCCGCATTCGCGCCATGTTCAGGTGCTGCCACGGCGCCCCCGAGTCGCCAAACCAGCCGTCGTTCGAGATGTTCACAAACACCTCTGCTCCGTGTGCTGCAAACTGCCGAACCTCGTGCGGAAACACTGATTCGTAGCAGATAAACACCCCATACCGGTGCGGCCCGATCTCCAGCGCTCTGCGTTCCCTTCCTCCCGAGGTGTATGTTCCTACCTCGTGCGTCAATGACTTCGCAAAGCCGAACGCCCACGCAAACGGCACGTACTCGCCCCACGGCACCAGGTGAACCTTGTCATACCGCTGCGCCACCGCTCCGCTTGGAGCCAGCAGCAGCGCCGAGTTAAACACCTGTTCCGCCTCGCCCCGCTTGCCTGGCGCCTGTACAGCCGTCACTCCCGCCAGCAGCCACGACCGCTCTCCCCGCGCCAGTGCCGCCGTCGAATCCACAAACAGCCGGTCATCCGTCTCAAACGGCGCCGGAGACTCCGGCCACACAATCAGCGGCGCAATGCTCGCATCCTTCGCCGCCTGCGGAGCGTGGCTGATCGCCATCAGTTCATCCACCAGCCGCTTGTAATTTGCATACGTCCACTGCCGTTCGATGGGGACGTTCTGCTGCACCAGGGTCGCATACGCATCCACCTCGCTTGCGTCCACCTTTACCAGCACCGTCGCTTGCAGTGCAATCGCCGCGGTCAGCGCCGCAATCAGTAGCGGCCAGCGGCGCTTCCTGTGTACCAGCATCGCCGCCGCAAACACCGTATTCACCAGCGCAATCTCAAATGAGATCCCATACACTCCGGTCACGCTCGCCAGCCGCGCCAGCGGCAGATTATCAACCTGCGCCGTCCCCAGCAGCGTCCACGGAAAGCTCACAACGTAGGCCCGCAGCAACTCCACCGCTACCCACAGGAACGGCGCCAGCACCAGCGCCTTCCGGCTGAAGCCCGCGCGCGAGCGCCCGGCCATCGCCACCAGCGCCCCGAAGATCCCGTGATGCAGCCCAATGTAGAGCGAGAAGAGAATCAGCAGCAGGAACGAAACCACCGGAGGCAATCCGCCGTAGGAGTGCATCACGCTGTAAACCCAGTAGCACGTCCCGAAGTAAAAGACCGTCCCCGAAGCCCAGCCCAGCAGAAAGCCCTGCCACGCTCGCGCCGGAACCAGGAACGAGTACGTCTCGTCCGTCAGCAACTCCGTCGCATCCGCCTCGCGCGCCCGCAGCAACGCATACATCAGCGGCGCCAGCGCAATCCAGCACAGCCAGTACAAATTGGGTCGGGGAAAAATCAGAATCTGCAACAGGCCGGAGATAACCGCCAGCAGCCAGGCGCTCTTATGGATGCCTTTCACAATCAGAGTCTATCAAACGCCGCTCCGCTTGCGCCGGAATCTGTGAAACTGGTAATCGCCCAGCTTCCGGCAGCTCAACCAGCTCCAGTGCACCGCTTCTTCCTTGCTGAAACCAACATTGGGAAGCACCGTCGGCCTCAGGCCCTGCGCGCCTTGCTGCCCCACTTCGATCGGTGCCACTGTAACGAACTTCTCATCAATCACCCCCGCCGCAAGCATTGCCGAGTACAGCGTCGGGCCGCCCTCGCACAGCAGAAACTTGATCCCATACCGGGCGTGCAGCGCGGCCACTGCCTGCTTCATATCCACCCCGCCTTTTCCCGTTGGCTCTTCTTCGATAGCCAGTACATCCACCGCCGGACGCAGTGCGCGCTGCGGCTCCAACCGCTTCGCGCCCTCCACCGTGGTGACTACCGTGGCGTCCACAAACTCGCCATCGAAAACCGCATAGTCGCTCATCTGGAAATCCGCACTCGCCGATACCAGCACGTTGCGCTCCCGCTTGGGACGCAACTTCGCCCGCAATCCTTGCATTCCCGGATCCATGATGCGGAAGACCGGCCCTCGCGCTCGCGGACGTCCCATTCGTTGCTCTTCGCGCAGCGTCCCCATTCCCAGAATCACCGCGTCGGCGTGGGCACGCAGCAGATCCATCAGCCAGCGGTCCTCCGCAACTCCGGAAATATCCGCGCCCCCGGCCTCGTCGCCGCCCAGCGACACAATTCCATCCAGCGTCTGCACAAAGTTGGCATACACCCACGACCTGCCTGCGGCCTGTGCCGGAAAGCCCAGCTTGCCATACAGCGCCATCGCCGGGTCCAGCAGCTCGGAGCGCTCACCGTGATCGAACAACACCTGGAAGTCGTGCATAGCCGGTAATCATGACACGTCTCGGCCCAACCCGCCATTTTTCCGCTTCGCCCGGCAAACGGACTTTCTTCCCGCCCGCAGTTGTGAATCTCTCCCCCATGGAACTATCATCTTAGTCATCTATGGGCTGGAAAAAGGGTCACGCAGTTCAACTACTTCCACTTTCCCAGGCGACCGGCCGCGTGCTGGAAGTCTATCGCGATGTGCAGCAGGTCTTCGGCGTGCCTCACATCAGTAGCTTTTTCCAGTTCCTCGGAACTCAGCCGCGCTTTCTGGACCGCTACTGGAGCGCGATTCGGCCCATTGCCAATACCGAGGCCTTCTTCACCTGTGCGCAGCGCCTCCGCGTCCACGCCTATTCGCGCGTTCATGACGAGCTTGAGATCCCCGACCTCAAGGCCGAAGTCGCCAAGCAGCGCTTCAGTCCCGGAGCCTGCGACGAACTGAAGGACTGTATCAACTTCTTCTGTCACGCCGTGCCCATGAGCCTGCTCTTGTCAGCCACCCTGTCCAAGGCCTTTGAAGGCCCTGCCGGAAGCGCGGACGTCCCGCGCAATCCAGCGCCCGCGCCCAAGCCCCACCGCCGTATCGTAATGGTCGAGGAGGACAGCACCGGCCCGGCCGTCAAGGCCATCTTCGCCGACATCCGCCAAACCACCGGAGCCGACGTGGTTCACACCGTCTACCGCGCGTTTGGCCGATGGCCCGACTTCCTGCAAAGCTACTGGACGGCAACCAAGCCGATCGTTGTCTCGGACCGCTTCCGCCACAGCGAAAGCGCAATGTATGAGGAGGCTCTCCAGATCACCGCAGAGCTTCCCGGCCCCATCCAGTTCAGCCCCGCCGATTTGGCCTCACTTGGAATGAACGAGACCGAGTCCTTTGGACTGGTCGGCATTACCGACATGTTCGTCCATAGCCTTGCGGCCGCCCTGCTGAATGTCGGAGTCGCCCGCATCGCCATGGAAGGCGGAAGCCTCTGCAAGGCCGCTCCTCAAACCAAGGCCGAAGTTCCTTTGCCCTAGAACTGGTTGCATAAACCGAATCATGAAAGAGCAAAGGCCCCATATCTGCCGTATTTAGCAGATATGGGGCCTTTGCCTCTCGTCTTGCCTTTGCTTTTAACCTGCGCAACCTGCCCCACCCGCCCTTACGCCGCCCGCACGCTGCTCCCTTGCGAGGACTGGCTGCCGACGGGTTCCACGTTGATATGGAAGCGCGCCTGGCTTTGTGAAGCCAAAATCAGATTCGAGATGCCCTCCACCGCGTCGTTCAGATACCGGGGTTCAATCCGATTGAGGCTAACCTCGATTTTCACATTGAGCAGCGAGGAATGCGGCGCTCTCCGTGCCCCTTTGGCGGCAGAAGATAGTTGGGCTCCTCCCAGCATTCTCGCCAGCCCCAGCAGCGAGTGGCTCCCGCACACATGGCACACATCTGATAAACCGCTCGTGACACATTCGCAGTCGACGCACAGCACCGCGTTGTTCAGCGGAACCGCGCTTGAATCCGATTGAACTCTATTCCCCTGACTTCCGTTCCCCTGGCTTCCGTTTGCTGGTCTTCCGTTCAATAGATGCATGGCAAATACCCTGGGGCAAAAACGATGCCTACCGGCTCAGAGTAAGGATGTGTGGAGTTGAGTTGTCCGCCGCAAGGCCATCCACCGCATTCCGGGCGCAGGATAACCGTGGCGCGGCTTCGACATATCTCGGGCGGGGATTTGACGCGGGTTGGCCCTACTTGTTCTTTGTCAGCCTTGCAAGCGTCGCCAGTTCCTTCAGGCACTCTGCGATGGGGCGCGCCGGAGTTCCCCAGAAAAGCACGTTCTTGCCTCGCAGCACCTTCTTGCTGAGCACTCCGCATTGCGCGCCGAGGATCACGCCGCTCTCAATGCGCACGTGGTCCCCAATGCCCACCTGTCCGCCGACAATCACGCCGTCTTCCAGCACCGTGCTGCCGCTGATGCCGGTCTGCGAGGCAATCACCACGTTGCGTCCGATGAACACGTTGTGGCCCACCTGGATGAGGTTGTCGAGCTTTACTCCGTCGCTGATCACCGTTGCGTCCAGCGCACCCCTGTCGATCGTCGTATTGGCGCCGATCTCCACGTCGTTGCCAATCTCCAACCGCCCAATCTGCGGAAACTTGTGGTAGCGGCCCGTCGCCGGGTCCGGGACAAAGCCGAAGCCGTCACTGCCCAGCACCGCTCCCGCCTGCACTATCACGCGGTCTCCCATGGTCGTCCCCGGATAAATCGTCACCCGCGCCACCAAGTGGCAATCCTCTCCCAGCACGACGCCGGGGCCGATCATGCATCCCGGCCCCACGTGGCTGCGGGGCCCAATCTTGGCTGCCGCTCCCACCACCGCGAGTTCGTCCACGCATGCCGTGGGGTGGATCTCAGCCGTGGGATCAACCACCGCCGAGGCGTCCACGCCGCCCTCGCAGCTCGCGCAGCGCCGCAGTTCATCGGCGGCCAGCGCAAAGGCCAACCGCGGATTCCGCGTCCGCAGCAGCGCCTTGCCATGCGCCTCTGGAACCTCCTCGGCCTCGGAAACGATCACCGCCCCCGCGTCGCACGCCAATGCTGCTTCCAGAAAACGGGGCCGCTCCACAAATACAACGCTCTGCGCGTTGGCCGCAGCAAATCCGCTCACGGCGTACACCTCAGCCCAGTTCCTTTCCACGTCGCCGCCCTCGCAGGTGGCGCCAATCCGTTCCGCCAGGTCAATGGTTCTCATGCGTCCGTTGTACCACTTTTGCTCGCACTTGCGAAGGCTGCGCGCTTCGTTTGGAGCACGCCCCAGGCTGTCACCTGCCGCTCGTCGGCATTCCGCTGGCGCATTTGCCGCTCACTGTCGTGCGATTTGACTTCCGGGAGTTACAATGTTGCCCATACGGCGGGATGGGTCCGGCAGAGCGTTGCGCCCAGCCGCAGCCATTTTCGTTTCGCGTTCTATGCCCTTCATGGGATTGCCGGAGTTCCGGCGGAGGAGATTCATGCAGAACTGGAAAAAAGCGGTGGTTTGCAGCGCGGTGGGAGCCGGAGCCGTGCTCGCCCTATCCGGTCGCCGCAACCTTGGCATCGCATCGGTTGCGGGTGGACTCGCCCTGCTCGCCAGCGAGTACCCCGAGCGCTTTGAAGCCATCTGGGAGAGCGCCCCCGAGTACGTCAACCGTGCCAACCAGATATTCGCAACCCTCAGCCGCCTCAGTGAGAAGTTTGCCGAAGACGCCGAACGCCGCTCCGTTGCTGCTTACCAGCAGTTCCACCACGAGTACGCCGAGTAGGATTCCCTCGCTGACAATGTCTTCGAAGGCAGCTATTCGCCATCCGCGCCTGCGCCTCTCACCTTCGCCAGCATATCCTCCGAGGCCGGGGAGGCCTGCAGGTACGGAGTGTTGTTCTTCCGCCGTGAGCCCGAGTTCGGCGGCAGAATCGCCACCCGGAACGGCGCAGCCCGCGCCGTAAATTTCACCATCACAGAATGGTATCCGCTCTCGATGTGAACCTTCTCGCGCAGCACGCCGCTCGCCTTGGCTCCGCGCGTCACCGCGCGCCGTCCATCCACAAACACAACGGCCTCGGCTCCGCTCTCCAGGTACACGTTCCAATCCCCGCCACTTGAGAGGTACGTGCTGGAAACGGCATAGAACACGCCGCTCATCTCTGCCAGTTCTCTCGGCAGGGTAAATATTCCCTCTGGATATATCAGCTCGAAGCGCATCCGGTCTGCCTTCCGCGAGCCCTGCTTCGCCGCTTCCTTCTCCGGCGCGTACTCCCGTGCGAACTCGTTTCCGCGATGGCCGAACCGCCCATCCAGATGCCAGTCCGTCAGCAGTCCCGCATCGCGCGACTTCTCTAGCAGCTCCGCGTCCCGGATGAAGCGCTCAACCCCGCCCGAGTCCTGCTCGTCGATCATCGTATGCAACGCTTTGTCCTGCGAGCGCCCGAGACCCGGCGTTCGCTCGCTCTCCAGCGCGGTTTGCGCAAACGCCAGCGCGCCCGCCGCCAGCACCACCGTCAGCACGCCCCAGATGTTCCCCTTCATGGCAGCACGATCCTTACTTCGCGTTGCAGGGCTTCGTCGGCGCTGCGGCAGAATGCCCGGAAGGCTGCGTACTCCTCCGCCGGAACCGTCAGCGGGAGCAGTTCTGTGTACGTTTCCACATGCAGTTCGTTGCCGTTGCGACGGTAGCTCACCTCGACGCTTCCGAATGCGGTCGCAATCCTTGTATCCGCTGGCAGCGTGGCCTGCGCTCCCTCCGGCAATGCGTAGTCAAAGATCTCGTGCTCGCCCGGAGTTACCGGCACCAGCAGCGGGTTTCGCCGCTGCCGCTCCGGCGCGTATTTCATCGTCAGGCCGGCGCTGTTCAGCGAACTTCGCAGCGTTATCTCGTGCCCGCCACGCGCTGCGTCCATCGAGCCTTCAATCTTCAGGTCAACTTCACGCGAAGCGCGTGCCGTCCCTTCCGCCACGGCGTGCGCAATCTTCACCGACGGATAGAAGCGTGAAAGCGTGGCTCGGTAGGTGCCCGCCAGGTCCGTCGATTCGGAGTTCCTTCGCTGTTCCGCCGCAAAGTATCCGGCGAATTTCGTCTGTGCAGCAAACTCAACCTGTCCCGCGGCCGTCAGCCGCGCCCGTACCTCGCGCGTCACGCGATTTCCTTCCGGAGGCGAGAAAGGCACAATGCGCCGTGTCGCGTTTCCTTCGGCATCCACCGTAATCGCCAGCGCGCCCTGGTCATCCGGAGGCAGTTCGCCCAGCGCCGCGTACTCCGCCGTGCCGTCAAGGTAGAGATTCAGTTCCGGAACATAGGCCACCGCGTGGTTGAAGAGTTGAACCGAGTAAGCGTTGGCGTCCATGCTCCCCGCCGAGCGAGTGCGCATCATCGCGAACTCCGCCGGCACGCCCACCGCGCGCAGCAGCCCCACGATCATCGCCGCCTTGTCCTTGCAGTCGCCAAAGCCGCGCTTCTCCACTGTCGTCAGGGGATAAGGCTGGTAGCTGTGGACTCCAAACTCGAAAGCAATGTACTTCGCGTTGCGCTGCACGCTCTCATAAACGGCCTGCACCTTTTGCTGCGTGCTCAGGTCGCGCTCCAGTATCTGCCTCGCCTCGGACTTTAGGTTATCGTCCAGTTTCAGCCCCGGCTCCAGCAGCGCGCTGTACCAGAGGCCAAACTCCTCCAGTGAGCCGATGGTGGATACATGCAGATACGGTCCGATTGCGCTTGCTCCCGGCGAAAGCGCTTCAAACGGCTGCGCGGCAATGTCGCGGACCTCCCAGATGCGCGTGGTTGCTGCGCCTTCCTGGCGCACCACTGCCGGTTGCAGCCCATGCTCCACTGCATACAGCTTCATCGTGGCAGGCGCAATCAACACTCTTCGCCGCAGCCGCGTAGGCAATCCGTCGCGGAACAGATCCAGCCGCGCATAGTACCCATCCCATGGATTCACATCCGCGGCCGGCAGCAGGTAGTATTCGATCTCCACCACGTCGCCCGGCTCCAGTTGTGCAAAGCGCAGGTCGCGTGTGTGCGAGTCGAAGTACATCGACGAGCCTCGCTCCTCCACCGGTTGATCGGCGGAAGCCGTCGCCTGCATCTGGCTGCCATCCGGCCTCAGCACCCGCGCCCGAACCACGCAGAGCCGTTCGCTCATTGCCGCATACATCACCGATCGCGGCGAAAAGCTCCTCGCACCCTGCGCGCTGTTGATCCGCCACACCTGCTGCACATGTGCTGAGCTGAGACCATCGCGTCCCAGGCTGTCCTTGTGCAGATGGTCGATGCGTATGTCGGCCAGTACCTCCACGTCTCCCTGGGCGTGGCGTGCGGCTCGCGCTTCGTGCATCGCATTCACCAGGAAGCCCGCATCCACCGGAAGACTCTCTCCCGTGGCCAGCAGACCTGCCGGATGTGCCACGGCAATCTCCAGCAGCGCTTCGGCTTCCTCTTCCGATCCCGCTTCTGGAAGCATCGCCGAAACCGCCGAATTCAGTGCTGCGGCGTCCAGGCCGTCTCGCAGGTCGTTACCGGCAGTTCCTTGCTTTGCCGCAAGCGACTTCAACTCGCACAGAATCTGCTTGCGCTCTTCCGCACTTGCGGCGGCCAGGTATTGGGTTGTCAGGTCTTGGATTTGTTGCGAGCGGACTGCATCCTTCTCTAGCGGGCGTTCGTGCGCCTCTGCGGCGAGGGCTGCCGTCGGTAGTAGCGCGAGTAGCAATAATCCGGCGAGTACGTGGCGGCGCGTCATGACTCCTGCTGGACCGGCGAATCCCCAAACTCTGCTCTGTAAAGAACAGGCCGCGGCGGACAGTTTTGTCCAAGGTCGCGGCCCGTGTTCCTGAACCTCAGCCCTCCCCTGTGCCGTATTCCCCCAGAGAATTCTGCCCAGTCAAGGGCTTTTGGTTCAAAAATCCGTCGTTCAGGTATGCATTGAGTCTGCCTTACTCCGGGCCAAGGTGGTATGCACAGGAGGCCCTAGGAATCGGGGAAGATTCTCCTTAGTACACTCGCCCCTCACGCAGAGGAGCATCCCGCCGCCCGTCACTTCTTCGCTTGTTTGCCGGATGATGCGGCTTCAGACACTCACGACCGTGTCCGAACGGACCTGTCCCTGCGTACACTGTCTCAAAATCACTTTTCTATGATTTTTCACCAAAAGCTGAGTATGCTTACGGAATGGTGCAAGTTTCAGGATCAAAACCGCCCTCCCCGGCTTCCGTTACAGCCAAAAAGAAAGGCTCGGAATTGTCTGAACCTCATAAGCCCGCCCCATCGCGCAAGGTGAAGATCGCCGTCGTCGAAAGCGATCCACTTCGCTTTATAGGATTTCGCGCTCTCTTTGACTCCGAGCCCGACATGGAACTGGTCTCGGCTTCCGCCAGTGACATCGCCAGCAATGCCGACGCCGATCTCATCCTTCTAGGCAGCCGCGGCAACCAGAATCTCTTTGACGTGATGGCCGGACTCAAGGCCCAGCGTCCTGATCTCCGCATCCTCGTCACCGGCGCAGGCGCCGACGACGAAATGATCCTCAAGGCGCTCGCCGCCGGAGCCAAGGGATACGTCGACGAAGCCGCCAGCCCCAATGAATTTGCCATGGCAATTCGCATCGTCCACCAGGGATCGGTCTGGGCGCCACGGCGCGTCCTCTCTACCTTCATCGAGCGTGTTACCTCTTCGCCAGGAAGGATCTTTCCCGCCGGCCGCGTCACTTTCACGGACCGCGAAAAGGAAGTTCTCGAACTGCTCGTCGCCGGACGTTCAAACAAGGAGATCGGCGCAGCCCTCGGTATCGAAGAGCGCACCGTCAAGGCGCACGTCGCAAAACTCATGCGCAAGGTCGGAGTGCAGAACCGAATCGCCCTCTCCGTCCACGCCATCACACACTCTCTGGTCGCAAATCGGTAAACTCTCAAGCAATCCTCAATTGGAATGGCCGCCCCCGTGGTGGCCATTTCCACTTAAGGTACGTCGTGAAACCATTCCCTCTCCGCGATAATCCATACCCTGTAACGAAGCGTTATGATTCACCAATGCCGTTAGAAATACGGATGGAAGGAAAACACATGAACAGGATTCTGATTGCCCTCGTCGTGCTTCTCTCAACCACCGCCGCCCTCGCCGGCGACCGCGCCGATGACGTTGACCGTCTCCAGAGCGGAGCCACGGTGATCAAAGAGATCATGTCTGCCCCCGACAACGCGGTGCCCGACGAAGTCATCAACAGCGCCAAGTGCATCGCCGTCATCCCCAGCATGTTGAAAGCGGCCTTCGGCGTCGGCGGAGCCTACGGCAAGGGCGTCGCCAGTTGCCGCACCGATAAGGGATGGAGCGCTCCGGCATTCTTCTCGCTTCGCGGTGGCAGCTTCGGCTTCCAGATCGGCGGCGAGGCTGCCGATATCGTCATGCTCATCATGAATGAAGAAGGTATGAACAACCTGCTCCAGAGCAAATTCAAACTCGGCGCTGACGCCAGCGTAGCCGCCGGTCCCGTAGGCCGCCACGCCGACGCCTCCACCGACTGGAAGATGCGTGCCCAGGTGCTCACCTACTCCCGCGCCCGCGGCGTCTTCGCCGGAATCTCCCTCAACGGAGCCGTCCTCACCGAACACAAGGATGACACCCGCGACTTCTACGGACGCATGGTTCCCTTCCGCACAATTCTGCGCGGCAATATCGCATCCCCCAAGGAAGCCGAGATCTGGCACGATACCCTGACCAAATACGCCGGCAGATAGTCCCCGTAAACTTCATCGGCCCGCCCTATTAACCCGGGGCGGGCCTTTTCGTTTGTCTGGAACTTCTTTGGCCATCGCTTCGGTAATCCCTTTCCCGCAACTCGCGTCCAATCGTTTGACCTTGCAACTCGCGATTTGATACGGTCAACTTCTGCTCATGCGTTCTTGGTTGGAGTACCTTCCGGTCTGGCTCATCGCACAGACGCTGCGATGGATGCCGCGTCCGGTGGCGCGCGCCATTGGGCGCGCAATCGGAATCCTCTTCTACTGGCTGCACCCCCGCCTCCGCCGCGTCGGCATCCGCAATCTTGAGATGGCCTTTCCTGAAAAATCGCCCGCCGAGCGCGAGCGCATCCTGAAGGGCGTTTACCTCTCCCTGGGTCGCCTGCTCGCAGAGGTTCCGAAGTTCCCCGACTACACGCTGGAGACCGTGGACAGCATCGCTGTTTATGACGGGCTCGAGAATTACCTCGCCGCGCGCGACCGCGGCAAGGGCGTGCTCTTTATGACCGCACACCTCGGCGGCTGGGAGATCGGTTCCTTCATCCACTCCATGCACGGCCACTGGCTCAACATCGTGGTGCGCAATCTCGACAATCCTCTGCTCGACCGCTGGGTCCGCCGCTTGCGCGAACTGCATGGCAACAAAACCCACAACAAGGACGAGTATGCCCGCGGATTGATCGTGGCCATGAAGCGCGGCGAAACCGTCGGCGCGCTCATGGATACCAACATGACTCCGCCCCAGGGGGTCTTCGTCAACTTCTTCGGCGTGCCCGCCTGCACCGCCGTAGGCATCGCCAGGGTCGCCATGCGGACCGGCGCCGCCGTGCTCCCAGCCTTCACCATCTGGGATGAAGCGCTCGGAAAGTACCGCATCCGCTTCGAACCGGCGATCCCAACCGTCTGCACCGGAGACGATGACGCCGACGCCCTCACCAATACCCAGAACTACACCGCTGCCATCGAGCAGGCGGTTCGCGCGCATCCCGATCAGTGGCTTTGGGTACACCGCCGCTGGAAGACCCGTCCCGCCGGTGAACCCAGCCTCTACTAAACCTGGTCGCCGATTACCTCCAACCAGTGCCTCCCACGGCATCATCCGCCCGCAAAACCCATGATTCCTGAGTACATCCTTCCGGACTTCCCCCAACCATTGCCCAACAAGTAACCTGGTGCCTTCCATCGATTATCCATCTCGCCAATCGTTGTCCCGCTTTTCGCCGCGTATCGCGCATGGCGATCTCTGCCTCCCGGGTTCGACAGCGCCTGCAATCGGGCTGTAAACTCGGGAGTTCGGAGGCCGCCACGGCTTCCGCGGAGGCACGATGACACGGCTGAAAGCCTACCTTCCTCTGCTTGTGCTGTTCTGCGCCTTGCAGACGGCACTCGCGCAGGACTTAGCTTCGTTCGAAAAGCGGGTCCAGATCAAGACTCTTCCCAATGGACTCACCGTTCTGCTTCTGCAGCGCCCGCAAGCGCCCGTATTCTCCTTCTTCACCGTTGTCGATGCGGGAGATGCCCAGGATCCCGCAGGCAAAACCGGGTTGGCGCACATGATGGAGCACATGGCCTTCAAAGGCACCAACAACATCGGCACCACCGATATCGCCGCGGAAACAGAGGCTCTGGCGAAGGTCGAGGCCGCCTATGCCGACTACGACCGCGAGAACAACCGCACCGTCAACCGCGACGAGAAAAAGATCGCGGACTTGAAGGCAACATGGGAAAAGGCTCGCGAGTCGGCCGACCAATATGTGGTCAAGAATGAGTTCGGCGAGATCATCGAGCGCAACGGCGGCGTAGGACTGAACGCTTCCACCAGTGAAGACAGCACGCAGTACTTCTACTCGCTGCCAGCCAACCGCCTTGAACTCTGGGCCTACCTTGAGTCTGAACGCTTCCTGCATCCCGTAATGCGCGAGTTCTACAAGGAACGCGACGTAGTCATGGAAGAGCGCCGCATGCGCACCGACTCGTCGCCCACTGGAAGACTGGTGGAGCAGTTCCTCGCCGTGGCTTACGACGGCAGCCCTTATCACCGCCCAGGCATTGGGTATGAAAGCGACCTGCGCCACTTCTCCGCCACCGACGCCGCGGGTTTCTTCAAGACCTACTATGTGCCGAGCAACATGGTTGTGGCGCTGGTCGGCGATTTCGATGTGGCCCCAACCTTTGCGTTGGTTGAAAAATACTTTGGCCGCATTCCCTCCGGACCCAAGCCCGAGGAGTACATCACTGCGCAGACCCGGCAGACCTCCGAGCGCACGGTGGTACTTCATGATCCTTCGCAACCCTTCTACATTGAGGGCTACCAGAAGCCCAATTATCGCGACAAGGACGACGAAGTCTATTCGGTGATCAGCAGCGTAATGAGCGAAGGGCGCACCTCGCGGCTCTACCGCTCGCTGGTGCGGGACAAGAAAGTCGCCGTGGCCGCAGCGGGGTTCAGCGGCTTTCCTGGAGACAAGTACCGCAACCTGTACGCCTTCTACGCCGTTCCATCGCAGGGGCACAACGCAACCGAAATGGCCGGAGCAATTCATGAGGCCATCGACAAGCTGAAGATCGACGGTGTGAACGCTGACGAATTGAAGATGGTCAAGACACGCTCCAAGGCAGCCCTCCTGCGAAGCCTCGCCAACAACCAGGGACTCGCCATCAACCTGGCGGAGAATCAGATGAAATACGGCGACTGGCGCGAGTTGTTCCGCCGCATCGACAAGATTGACGCAGTGACCAACGAGGACGTGAAGCGCGTGGCCAACGAGGTTTTCGTGGAAACCAACCGCACGGTTGGAATCATGGAAACCCAAGGCGCGGCGAAGGGGGCACGGCGATGAAGAGGACATTCCTGCTCGCGGCGATGACCGCCGCACTGTTGCTGGCTTCCATGCAGGCTCAGAAAACTAAGGACGACAACGCATCCGGCATTGCCACGAACTGGAAGCAGATCGCGATTCCAGAATTGCCGCCCTTCAAGCCGCAGCAGCCCAAGCGCATTGTGCTTGCCAACGGGATGATCGTCTATCTGGCGGAGAATCACGAACTGCCGCTCATCTCCGGCTCGGCGATGATTCGCGGCGGCGCCGACTCCGAGCCCGCGGACAAGACCGGACTGGTGGAGCTATACGGCGAAAGCTGGCGCACCGGCGGCACCGAGAAACTTACAGGCGACCAGTTGGATGACTACCTGGAGGCGCGCGCCGCCAAGGTGGAAACCGGCGCGGGCGACGCCGACACTACCGTCAGCTTCAACTGCCTCAAGGGCGACTTCCGCGACGTGCTGGGGATTTTTGTGGACCTGCTGCGTCATCCCGCTTTCCGCGAAGAGAAGCTGGCGCTCGCAAAGAAACAAATGAATAGCAGCATCTCGCGCCGCAATGACGAAACCGAAGACATCGCTGCCATGCAGCAGGAAATTCTCGGCTACGGCAAAAGCAGCGCCTACGCGCGTGTTCCTGAGTATGCGACGGTGGCCGCTGTAACCCGCGAGGATCTGTTGCAGTGGCACAAGCAGCACACCGCTCCCAACAATATTATCCTCGGCGTCGTCGGCGACTTTGACTCAAAGGAAATGGAAGCGGAGCTTCGCAAAGCATTCGGCGAGTGGCCTAAGGGCAAGAGCGTTGCCGAGCCGAGTCTGTCTATTGCTCCGGAAAAACCTGGCATCTATCTTGTGGACAAGAGCGACGTAAACCAGAGCGAGATCCGCATGATCGAGCTGGGAATCGAGCGCCGCAATCCCGACTACTTTGCTTTGCAGGTGATGAATGAAATCTTCGGCGGTGGTTTTTCGTCGAGGCTGTTCAGCAATCTCCGCACCAAGGCTGGACTGGCATACTCGGTAAGCGGAGCGGTAGGAAGCAACTGGGACCATGCCGGGTTGACTGTAATGCAGATCGGAACCAAGACGGAAACCACGGTCGACGCTATCAAGGGCCTGTGGGAGCAAGTGGACTTGCTGAAAAAGGATGCGCCAACCGAGTTGGAAATGAAACTCGCGAAGGATGCCATCCTCAATTCCTTCATCTTCAACTTTGACACCCCGGGCAAGGTTCTGCGCGAGCAGGAGACCTACGAATTCTACGGATATCCCAGGGACTTCCTGGAACGGTATCGCGATGGTGTGGAGAAGGTGACCTCCGCCGACGTTCTGCGCGTAGCAAATAAATATGTACACAAGGAAGACTTGAAAGTGCTGGTGGTGGGCAACGCCAGCGAATTCGAAAAGCAACTCGCGGCGCTTGGTCCGGTGACCTCCATCGACATCACGATTCCTTCGCCGCAGGCGAAAGCCGATGCCAACAAGCCTACGGGCAGCAATGCCGAGGGCAAGGCAGCGGCGGAGAAGCTGTTGGATGCAATCGGCGGGGCAGCCAGGGTCAACGCGGTGAAGACCCTGCACCAGAGCTTCACCATGGAACAGCAGGGCGCGGAGATGGCCATCGAGCAGAGCGTTGTCTATCCGGACAAGCAGGCTCAGAGGATCAAGCTGCCGCAGGGAGAGATCCTCCAGGTGGTAACGCCCGCGAGCGCCTTCATGTTGATGGGCGGCCAGGTGCGCGATCTTCCCCCGGCCATGCACTCTTCCGAACTGCTGGGGTTGAAGCGCGACTTCCTGAACGTGCTGCAACATGCGGGCGATGCCAGGTTCACCTTCCATGCCACGGGCAAGGAGAAGGTTGGCGACGTGGAGGCGACGGTGGTGGAGGTGAATGCCGACGGCGCAACGACCCGCTGGTGGCTCGCACCGGATGGGCTGCTGTTGCAGGAGCAGTTCGGCGAAGTGAGCCGCTCCGGCCCTGAGACCATGATGATGAAGTACTCCGAGTGGAAGAGCTACGACGGGCTGAAGTATCCGACGAAGTACGAGATGCTCAGCGGCGAAGAGCCAGCGGGCAGCATGACCCTGAACGCCATGGAGGTGAACGCCGCCGTGGAGCCGCAGCTCTTCGAGAAGCCTCAGCCGTAAGCGGCGCAGACAGCAATGCGGGCGCGTCCTCGCCGAGGGCGCGCCTTTTTTCATACATAATGAGATTCAGCAAACGGCGCGGAGGAATTCCGCGCCGTTTGCTGCATTCGGGAGGGGGCTATTCCTTGGTGACCATCGCCTTGGGCTGATAGACGCAGAAGGGTTCCGAGGCCATGTAGTTGCCGTCCACGGCGTAGGCGCGGGCGCGGCAGCCCATGCAGACGTTGCGGAACTCGCAGCAGCCGCATTTGCCTTCCAGCTTGTCCGTGTCACGCAGGTCGGCGAAGACCCGCGAGTCGTTCCAGATCTCGGCGAATGGCTGCTTCTTAAGGTCGCCGGCGATGGCGGGCAGGTATCCGCAGGGGAAGACCTCCCCATCGAAGGAGACGAAGCAGACGCCGGTTCCGGCGAGGCAGCCCTTGGTCATGGCGTTCATGGCGTTGGGATCGCCGCCGGGATGTCCGTGCGGGTGCGGCATTCCGTCATGGCGGATTCCGCTCTTGCCGAACTTCTCGAAGTCGGTCTTGAAGGCGAGTCCCGTAGAGCCGGGCATCGTCATCTCGGTGGCGCCGATGGCGGGCTGCTCATGCTGAACCGGAGCGGCGCCGAGGCGTTCGGCCTTCTTCTCTTCCGCGCGGCGCTGACGCACGACGCGGAAGTAGTGCGGGGCGCAGGTGGCCTTGAGTTCGATGTCGCCGGTAGCGGCCTGATCGTAGAACCAGTTGAGGATGCGCTCGTACTCTTCCGGCGCAACCATCTGGGATTCGGCGATGTCCACGCCGCAGCCGACTGGAACGAGCAGGAAAGTGTGCAGGGCGTCGGCGCCGAGGCCGCGCACCATGTTCAACACGGCGGGGAGTTCGACGGCGTTGTGCTTGGCGATGGTCATGTTGATCTGCACCGGCATGCCAAGCTCTTTGAGGTTTCTGAAGCCGTAGATGGCCGCGTCGAAGGCTCCGGGGATGCCGCGGAAGGTGTCATGGGTCTCGGCATTGGAGCCGTCGAGCGAGATGGAGACGCGCTTGACGCCCGAGTCCACGATCTTCTGCGCGACTTCCTTGGTGACCAGCGTACCGTTGGTGGCGAGCGCCACGCGCAGGCCCTTGTCGGTGGCGTACTTCGCCAGTTGGAAGATGTCAGGACGATAGAGCGGCTCGCCGCCGGAGAGCACGAGGATGGGATTGGCGAACGCGGCGATCTGATCGATGATGTTCAGCGCTTGCGCGGTGGGCAGGTCGGAGGGAGAGGCAAGCTCGGTCGCGGTGGCACGACAATGCACGCAACGGAGATTACAACCCTTGGTGACTTCCCAAAAAACGAGGCGCGGCAGATGCTGGCCGGCGCCGGAACGAGGACTTGCACTCATGAGAACTCCTGAAGGAGGGCCGAAACTATGGCCGCAAGCTAAAGATACGGCGCGGGATAACCGCGGAGCCATGACTCTTATCACAGGACTGTTGTGATCTTCGTCACTTCGACTCGATTGGGGCGAGGTTTCCGCCTGCCCCCCTCCCCCCCCTATATTTCCCGCCAAAAATTTGAAAACAGAAGGGTTGCGCGTGTATTTCTTTGCTCTATGTTCAGGATAGCAGAGCGGAGGGGTGATCCCCTCAGTGGAAGGGAAAGTCGATATGGCTTGGAATGAATGGGTTGCGGGAGATAGGAAAGAAAAGAGGGTTGACAGGGTTCGGAGAGGAATTGCCACCGACTGGGGATAGTGAGTGAAAACGCCTGTAGTATTCAACAATCGTGGAACTCTGTTAAGAATCGGCGTAGAGTGCTGGTGAAAGTAGACCTCTGCTAGGGAGCGGCGATGAAGCAACGATTGAAATGGCTAGCAATTGGCGGCCTAGCGTTCTGGCTTCCAGTCGTTGCAGTGGGCGTTTTGCTCGGCGACAAAGCGACATGGTTACTGCTAAATGTCGCACCACTGATTGCGGTCAGCATCGTAGGGCTAGGGAGTTGGATTCAACGTCGGAAGCCGCAATGGGGCTGGATGCTGGCGGGGATTTATATTCTTGGCCCAGCCGCGACGTTGGCTCCGTCGCTATTCACACACCACGCTCCTACTGTACCCGGAGAGACTCTGTTCTCCATTGCTTTCTGCCTTTTCCCACCGATGACGTTATGGATGGCTACACTGAATGGAACGATATTCGCGGTACTAATCGCAACGGTCGCATTACCTCTGCTGCAAATCAGCAAAGGTTGAGAGACCCGGGCAACGGTTGTTGGCCAAAAATCGCCAAGTAGCTCACTATCTTGGTGGCCGAAAAGCTTGGGGCGGCATGGGTAGATGTGAGCTGGGCTGGGGTCCTTCGGCTACGCCTCAGGATGACCCTCTTAAGAAGCCGACCATCTTAACTTAAGAAGATGACACTCTTAACTTCTTGACTTAAGAAGCTGACCCTCTTCGAAATGGACATATTGTTCGGAAACGGCGCAACCTGGGCGCGTTGTGAGAGCGACGGTTGCTGCGAATCGCCTTCCGGCTCACCATCCCGTTCCGGGATCGTGGAAGCCTCAACTACCGGACATTACCCGAAGGAAGGCGAATGCGGAGCGCGCACTTTTTCGCAGATTTGTTGAGGGGTTTAGTTTGAAGTATCATGCTTCGACCATGGAGAAGCTACATTACTACTTCAAGTTAATTCCACCGCGTCCGACCTTTCCGCAGGACATGACAAGTCAAGAACGCACCGTGATGGAAGAGCACGGCGAGTATTTCCGGCAGCAGTTTGAGCTGGGCAGAGTGCTGCTTTACGGTCCGGTGATGGCGATGAAGGGAGCATTCGGCCTGGGAGTGCTTGAAGTGGCGGATGAGGCCGAAGCGCGACGCTTCGGCGAAGATGATCCCTCGGTGCGCGCTGGCCTGAACCGGTTTGAGATTCATCCCATGCGGGTCGTTGCTGCGCGCGCGAAATAGGTGGATGCTTGTCCGGCTTCGAGCACTGACTGGGAGTGTGATTAAGATTCGCAGAGTCGCAGACTAGCCTGGTGGCCGAAAAGTTTGGGGCGGCAGGTGTAGATGTGAGCTGGGCTGGGGTCCTTCGGCTACGCCTCAGGATGACCCTCTAAGAAATGGACACGTCGTCCAGATACGGCGCATCTCAGGCGTGCTGTGAGAGCGATACCTGTTGCCTAACCGCTATCTCACCCACAACCAGAAATACGTAACGATGGACGCGCGGTGCCTCGCTCTATTGGAGATTGTGGGCGGATTGGAACCTGGAACGCGCTTCGCGCGGCTTTCATGGAACCCACCTTCGCTTGCCGCACGCATGAAAACGGCCCCGGCGAATGGTCACCGGGGCCGAGTTTGTCCGCCTCGCGGGCGCTACGGTCCGACGCCTCCGTTATGGCAGTCGGAGCAGTTGACGGCCGTCAGGTCGCCGAGTTCGATGGGGTGCTTGAAGGACATGGCAGTGTTGACCACGGCAGCGGGCAAGACGCCCTCTTCCTGGCCCAGCACGGTGTGGCAGGAGTTGCACTCCTTGGTGATGACCTTGCCATCCTTGCTGGTGTGGTTGCCGTCATGGCAGCGGAAGCATCCGTTGAAGTAGTAGTGGCCGACGTTGTCAGGATGCGTACGCCAATCGACCTTCATCTCCGGGAAGATGTTTTCGCGGAAGATGCGCTGCAGCTCCATCACCATGTTCTGGACGTCGCCGGAGCGGCTGCTGGCCAACTGGGGATACTTCTCCTTGTAGAAGGCCGGGATGGCCTGCGCGATGGCAGACTGCGCCTGTTCGCTGGTCTTGTACTCGGCGGTGAGGATGGCCACGCTCTGCTGCTTGGCAAAGGGCAGCGAACTGCTGATGCGGCTGGCGGCCATGGCCTGGTCAACGGCGCGGTCCGGCGGCGTGTAGACGTGCGTCGGACGGTTGTGGCAGTCGATGCAGTCCATGCGGCGCTGTTCCATTTTGCCGACGGCGGCCTGGTCGGCTCCGGCAGCGTTGTACTCGGTGACGTTGCCGCTGCGATCGGTCATGCGGACCCAGGCGATGTTCTGGCGCTTGGGATCGCTCTTGTACTCGATCTTGTTGGCGATGTTCATGTGCCAGTGAATGCCGGCGGTCTGGCCGGAGTTCGGGTCGCCGCCGCCGGTCTTGATGAGGAGGCGGATCTGGCGCGGCGTGTTGGTTTCATCGGAGGCGAAGTGGTTGAAGACCTTGAGCTGCGCTCCCCAGAACTGGCGCGGCCAATGGCACTGCTCGCAGGTCTGCGAGGCCGGGCGCAGGTTCTGCACCGGAGACTCGATGGGACGCGGATAGGTGCCGAGGACAGTCTTCACAACCTGGCGCGCACCGGACATCTTGGACTTTACATACCAGCTTGCGCCGGAACCGACGTGGCACTCCACGCAACTGACGCGGGCGTGCGCCGAGTGATCGTGCGCGACGTGCTCGGGATGCATGACGGTGTGGCAGAGTTCGCCGCAGAAGGTGGTGGAGTCAGTGAACTCATAGGCGCGATAGCTGCCGACGGCGCTGAGCAGGATGAACACGAAGACAAAGCTCAGGAAGAAAATCAGGCGGTTGCGTTGCCCCGGCTGGTTGAGGTCGATCCTGGGCAGCAGAGGCGAGCCCGGAACAGCCTGAAGGCGGCGATGCCGCTCGCGGAAAACTCCGAAGCCGGTGATGGCAAGGCCCGCCACGAGGAAGCCGGGAAGCACCATATAGGCAAGGATGCCGGTATAGGGGCTGGGCTGCGCCGAGGTGACATCAATGATGAACAGGATGATGATGTTGGCCAGAGCGATGGCCGCCAAAGCAAGTCCGGACAGACTGATGTAGTTCCGCAGTAAGGACCTGTAAGAGAACCCCTCGATGTGCGGGGAGTTGGGCGCGTTGGGCCCGGAATCGGTCATTCGAGTCTCCTGCAACGGTAGTTCGGCAATCGCTGTCCTATCTCTGGAGAATCGGCGAGTGGAGAGCGGCAGCAGACCGTTGGACCGGACCGCTGCCGCTCAATGCCAAACTACTTATTGGGTGCGTGATGGGTTTTGACTGCGTCTCCCGTGGCGCCGGCGTACTGTGACAGCGTCGCGGAGTCGAGTCCATGCTCATCCTGGTAATGCTCGACCGACATCTTGCCATCGATGAACGCGAAGTTCAGCGGGTAGGTGTCTGGATCGGCAATGACCTGGTAGAGGTGCCAGACGATGATAGCCAAAGTGGCCAGAATCGCCTCATAGAAGTGGACCGTGGTAGCCACATCGACCCACCAGCGCGGAACCGCACTGGCGGAGATCACCTTGAACCAGATGATCAGGCCGGTGAGAGCCATGACAAACGTGCCCCAGACCAGCGCCCAGTATTCCATCTTCTCAGCATAGTTGAAGCGCTTGAACTGCGGCTTCTTGCTGGAGAATCCGAGGTAGTAGGCGAAGACATCCACAATGTCGGTGGCGTCTTTCAGTTCCGGCAGCATATCCAGCAACATGCGGCGTCCCTCGCCGGTAAACGCGAGGTAGCAGACATGGTAGAGGCTGACCAGGATCATCAAAGCCCCGGCGAAGCGGTGAAGATAGCTGCGTCCGAGTTCGTTGACGAAGATGAAACGGGTCGCGGCATCCGGATACTTCAAGGCAAATCCGGTGACGACGAGGGTGAAGAACGAGACCAGCAAGAGGAAGTGCTGAATGCGCTGGCTCCTGGTCATGCGTACAACTACGCGGGGGCCGCTGGCATGATGGCCGCCATTTTTCTTGCGGTCGATCAGCTTGCGCACAAAGATCATGAGATTGTGCAGGAACATGAATCCGATCGTTCCGACAATCAGCATGATGTAAACACCGCGAACGTAGATGTTGACCTTAGCGCCGAAATCAGCCTTGGCAACAGCTTCGGGATCGAGGTGGATCTGGCCCTTGGCGAAGTTGGCGTTGGCGCCGGGATGGCACTGTCCGCAGGTTTTGACGAGGTTCGCCGGGTTGACCGTGGACGCTGGATCAGACTTGGGCAGGATGTTGTGCGTACCGTGGCACGAGGAACAGCTTGCAGTCTTCGTAGAGCCGACTGAGTTCGCCATGCCGTGATAGCTGGCGTTGTAGCTGTCGGTACGGCCGCCGGGGACGCCAAACTCCTGGGTCATCCTGACGTTGTTGTGGCACTGGGCACAGGCAATGTCGCCCTGGTTCTTGCCGGAGACGGAGGACAACTTGTCCTTCGTTGCCTTGATGGTGTGGACGCCGTGGCAATCGGTGCAGACCGGAACATGCGTATTGCCGGCGGCCAGCAGCTTTCCGTGAATGCTCTTGGAGAACTGGGCTTCCTCGCCGGTGTGGCACTTTGAACAGGTCTTGGGAACGTTGGCGCGATAGATGGTGGAGGTAAAGTCACCAGCCGGGCGGATGTCATGCGACTCATGGCAGTCCGAGCAGACGGCGGCTTTGTCGTTTCCGGAAGCCACCAGTTTGCCGTGGACCGATTCCTGATAGGCGAGAGCGGGTTTGGAGCCGATGCCGGGCATCGCCTGGCTGTGGCACTCACCGCACATTTTGGGAATATTGACCTTGGCGGAACGGGACTTGGGATCGCTGGCAGGTAAGATCTCATGAATATTGCCGTGGCAATTTTCGCAATTTGCAGCCTTTGCGTTGCCGGCAGCCAGTGCCTTTCCGTGCACGCCAGTGTCGTACTTCGCCTTCTCGTCAGCATGGCAGGTGACGCAGGTCGGTTTGGCAAGCCCGGCTTCGTGCGGTAGGGACTTGACGTCAGTGTGACAATCCACGCAGGTGAACATGGAACCGTGGATCGAAGCCTTGAAAGCATCTCCGTGCACGTCCTTGCCATTGACCATCGACGCGTCGCTGTGACAGGCGAGACAATCGTCGTTGGATGGCTTGGGCGGGGCCGCGGCCTTCGTTCCTGCGTGTGCAAACCCGGCGCAGGCAAGCACCAGGCACAACATCCAGATATGTTTTAAGTTCTTCACAAGCCCTTCACCTTCAAGTTCGGCATGAGCACCAGAGTAGCTGCCCGGGCACGGCGGCCCGGGCGGCCCAATCCAACAGTTTGCAAGTGGGTTCTTACTTCAGAGATTTCACAAATCCAGCAACAGCCTTTGCATCTTCCGGGCTGACGGCGACGGGCTTCATCTTTCCTTGACCCTTGGTGACGATGTCAGCGAGTTGAGCTTCGGTCTTGCCCTTGACTTCGGCGGTATTCAGCGGCTTCACGCCCATCGCGGGAATGGCCTTTGAACCATCGGCTCCGTGGCAACCGGCGCACTTGGCCTTGAACGTGGCAGCGCCGTCGGCGGCAAATAGCGGCATTGCCATGGCGGCAACAATTGCAACTGCAAAGAATCTCTTCATCGATTCTCCTGTACTGTTTTGCATTTCCTGAAAGCGGCGCTGGTTCAGACACACTTCTTCCGCTTTTACAGGACTCTTTGGTTTTCGCATTCACAGCGCACTTGAGGCAGTGAGTAATCGCACGAGTTTCTGTGACTTACGTCACACGCTCGTCTGCTATCTCACCATCGCCGCGGTGACGGATGGGGCTTTACAGGCCAGAATCAGGGGGGTGGCCGGGCTTGCGGCCTCCCCCGGGAGCGCTGCAGAAACATACTCTTGATTCCCCAAAAATCTATTACCAGGAAGGGAATTCGCCGGACGATCCCCGTGATTTGCCTGCATCATCGGTCCGCACGGGCTGGATTGCAAGCAAGTTCCAGAGCTGGGTTGGCCGCCAGAGACAAAAAAAGCGGGAGGAAAGTTCCTCCCGCTCTCTATGGCGGACTGCCTGAGCTGCCGTCTCGCGGACTAGAACGAGAAGCGGAGCGCAAGCGTGCCCGTGTTGGCCTGGAAGTCGCGCCCGGCGATGTACGTGCCGGGATTCGACTTCTCGTGATAATCGTAGTAGCGCCACGCACCCTTGAAGGAGACGTTCTTACACAGGGCAAGCTCGACGCCTACGGTCGGAAGGTGCCAATTCATGCCAAGAGGACCTAACCCCACATCGGGGTTGGGGCCGGGGGCGTAGCCAGCCAGCGGACCGGAGAGTGTGTTTCCGGCGTAGATGACGTTGCCTGCGGCATCAACCGGAACCATGAACGGAGCCAGCGTGTCAGCCCGCAGCCAGGTGTTTTCACCGCTGGTGCTGGTGAGGTCGTATCCCAGGAGCACGGAGACGCGCTTGACCGGCTGCATGATCAGGTTGACGTAACCGGTGTTGGTGTTCTGCTGGTAGTGCAGAACCGCCGGCACGCCGTTGTAACTGGAGTAGGGGTCGCCCTCGCTGTCATAGAGCGTTCCCGAGGCGGCCGCTGCCGGGCAGCGCGCGATCTGGCCTCCCTGCGGCACCACGGCCAGCGTCATGGGAATGCAGACGCCTCCCGTCGAGTACAGGTTCTGGTAGGTCCAGCCGAAGTCCAGCGTAATTTTTTCGGTTGGATGGAGCGCAGCGCTGAAGCCGTAGTTGAGGTTGTGTCCCTGATGACGGACCGGCGTAAGCGGATCGGCTACATAGGTCGGCGTACCGGTCAGCACGGGGTTGGTGTTGATCTGTGCGAGGGCGAAGTCCGCGGAGTAGAAGCTGTTGCGCGAATACTTGTCGTTGATGAAGCCGGAGAGGGTTGCATGTTTACCCAGCCGGTAGTTGGTACGCAGCTTGTAGAGCTGGCTGTGTCCGGGCAGGATGGCAGCGACTGGATGGTCGATGTAACTCAGCTCAACGTCTCCATTGATCATCCAGTTCTGGTTCGGATGCAGCTTCACTCCGAAGAGCCCAACCTTTTCATGGTCGGTCTCAGGATAGAGTGCGTTGGAGTCATCGGCGCTGGCAGCCGTGGCAGGCACTCCGGCGGCCGAGAGAGTGGTGGTGGTCCCGGTGGTGAAGTCTCCGTAGGCCACGGTGCGTTGCGCGTAACGGAAGCCGGCGTGCGCTCCGAAGACGTGGTTGGGCTCCCATCCCAGGATGGTAGTGTCTGCGGCGCGCTTGTCGGTATGCAGCAGGCTCCACAGATCGTTGGTGTAGGAGGAACCGATTCCGGCGCCCGCCGAGCTGGTGTTCAGGCTGCCAATCAACGCGCAGTATGGGTTGCCCAGCGTACCGATGGGAGATAAAGCATTAGCCGCGCCCACCGGACCGCAGTTCGCGCTGGTCATGTCCCATGTTCCCGGAATGCGCCAGTTGGTGTACTTGAACTGGTTGCTGACGTACCAGGATTCGGTGATGTGGTAGGTAACACCAAGGTCGGCGTTGCCGGAGAGCTGACGAATCTTTCCGGGACCGGTGAGATAGATTCCACGCGTGCTGGTGCGGGACTCGAAGTCATCCGCGCTCTCAAGATAGTTCGTCTTGTTCACCGCCGAGGTGTAGCTGCCCGAGGCAAATACGTTCAGCTTCTTCCAGTAATCGGAGATCAGCGAGAATTTCTCGGTGGGGAAGTTGGTGCGGGCCGGCGCCGAACGATGGTAGTTGAAGAACAAGCTGCACGCCGAACCTCCGGTGAGGTTCTTGACTACGTTCACCCCGCCGACCACGGTGATGATGGGCGCGGGAGTATTGGCGCAGGGCTGTCCGTAGTAAGTGTTGTACGTCGCTCCGATATCAACCCGTTCGTAGATCGGAGCCAGGGCGGTCCCGGCGTTCAGGTAGAAGAGGCCGGTTGGAGCATTGACGTAGCTGGTGTCCGAGATATTGTGGTCAAAGAACTGGTCATAGCTGAGCGTAGTGCGCGGCAGCACCTTGAAGTCCACCCCGACCTGGTACTGGTCCTGGCGGCTCTGCACGTCCTGCGCGAGCGACAGTTCGGTCCCCTCATGCAGCGAGGAAAGCGAGGAGCCGCGGTTGGTGTTGCGCGCGTAGCCCAGGCGAATGCGGATGGGCGACTCGGGCATCAGCGTGAGATGGAAGTCTCCCATGTTGCGCCGCGTGTTCATCTGGTGGATGGCCTGGTTCCAGACGACAAAGCCACCCGGCGTGTTGTAGGGATTGCCGAGATAATTGTCGTTGAAGTAGTTCTGATCGTGCCGGTACACGGCGTTGAAATCGTAGAGCTTGTTCTTGTACATGCGCAGCCGCGTTCCCTCCTGGGGATCGCCGCCGTAGCCGAAGCTGGAGAACCACAGTTCGTCAAAGAAGGCTCCGTTGTGGCGCAGGGAACGCGCGGTGAAGGACTGATCGAGCAGCCGCCCGCCGGACTGCTGGTTCTCCATGGTGTCGTACATATTGGAGTTCCCACTGATGGAGGTGACGCGTCCGCCGAGTTCCAGGGTGTTCTGCACGGTGTATCCGTTGTAAACCTGGCCGGCGCCGGCGGGCGCTGGCACGCTCTGCGCGTGCAAAGTGCCGGGAAGCAGACAAAGAGCGACTCCCAGCAGGTAGATCGATGTGAGTTTCATGCCGTACCTCTTCGGCGCCCTGTAAGTTAAGGGGCGCATGGTCTTGCATTGAATTCCGTCCATGGTTTTCTCCCTTTTACTTGAACAGGACACTGCTGGAGTTGGAGCCGTGAATGCCGACATGGCAGAGAGTGCAAGCCTGGCTCTTGGTGTTCTGCGGATGCGGGCCGTTGTAAAAGTTCTGGTGACACTCCAGGCACAGGGTGTTGACCCGCGAGCGAGTCAGCAGCCGCGGATTCGCCGAGCCGTGCGGAGTGTGGCAGGTGGAGCAGCCCTCCGACTTGACCGGATAGTGTTCATACAGGAAGGGACCGCGCTTGTCGGCGTGGCACTTGTAGCAGACCTCCTGCCCATCGGCGGTGCTGCGCAGTTGCTTCTCGTCGGTTGTACCGTGCGCGTTATGGCAGTCCGAGCAGTTCACCAGCGCCTCGTTCACCTTGTGGTGAAATGGCTTCGAGAAATCGGCCTTGGCATCCTGGTGGCAGGTGTAGCAGAGGCCCGGCTGTTTCTGGATCAGCAGCGCCTGCTGGCGTGCCGCGCCGTGCGGTGCATGGCAACCGATGCAACTGACGCCGGCGCGGGCGTGGTCGGAGCGCTGGAAGTTCGAGCGCTCGTGCGAGTTCCGGTGGCACTCCAGGCAGCGCTCGTTGATCTTCTCGGAGCTGACGCCCTTGAAGGTGAAGATCATGGTCTTATCGCCGCCGCCGTTGACGTGCAGCGACCCGGCGCCGTGGCAGGATTCGCAGCCGTGGAACTCCTTGTTGGAGCTATTGTCCAGACGGAAATGAGGCGATCCGTCGATATTGCTGAACTGTGCTTCGTGACAACCCTTGCAGGTTTCTGAGCCGACAAACTGCGCCTGTTCCGCAGCCGTGCCCGCATTCTGAGATTTGTCCGGCGACTTTGCCTTGTCGGCCCCCATCAGTAAATTGGGGAAACCGAAAATCAGACAGACCAATGCAACCGTGACAAGCGGCAAACGCCTAAGAGTTCGTAAACCTCTCATCCTCGCTCCTCGATAACAATGAAACCGGGATACCTGCGCCCACAATCCGGTCCGGAGATGAAGTCCAGGACGGTTGCTTCGAGCAGTGCTGACATCATCGGCGGGAGGGTTGGGACGGGGTGTGACGGGGATCACGGGTTACTCGATAATAAATATCGAACTTGCCGGATCGGGAAGGGATCAATATGGAAACACACAGGTTAGCGATTTCTAATCCTCTTGGCGGGATGCGGCGGAAGGCTCATCCGCCACTCGCTGATTGCGCAGAAGAGCAACCTGGTAAAGGCCCCGGCGGCGTGAGCGGGAGGAGGCTCAGCGCGAAGTGGAGTGCGGCGCAGGGCAAAGGAAAAGGGCCGCTCGCGGCGGCCCTTCAATGTTCGGATTGTTGCCCGCTACGAGGCCAGCGGACGGGCACGCTGAATGCGGGCGCGGCGGGCGCGGGTGAGGCCCATGGAGCGAACGCGCTCATACGCGCCGTGCAGATCGTCACTGAGGCGGCGCACCACCTCCATGCAGATGGAGGGATTTTCACGCAGGAACTTGAGCAGCTCTTTCCGCTTCACGAATACGACCTGAGCGGTATCCATAAGTTCGGCGGTGACCTCGTAGGCATCGCCGCTGAGGGTTGCGCCAAGGCCAAGAACCTCGCCAGGTCCGGCGACGCGCAACATCAGGCGCTTGCCGCTCTCCGAACAGATGGAGAGTTTGGCACGGCCTTCGCAGAGCACGAACACTCCGCGTGAGGGGCGGCCTTCGGCGAACAGAAGCGCACCTTTGCCGAGAACGGCTTGCTCTTTGATCTCGTCAAATCCGCGAATCGCATCCGGCGACATGTCGCAGAAAGGACGGTCAGAGCGGAATGCGCAATGGTTGCAACTGGGCTGCATATCACTCTCCATGACTGGTTTTTATCTGTTGCGCGCTATGTACGCTGTGATTACAGTCACCCGGCTGCGTGAGTCCCGCCACAGGCAAAGCCGCGCCGCAACCGGAGTTTGCGCCCGCCGCCGTGGAATCGCGGCGCAGGAAAGTGCAAAAAAGAAAGGTTCGGCGCGGGGCCGAACCATTGTATGAATACAAACAAAAGAAAGTATTAAGTGGTCGCTAGAGCCTTGAGAGCGGTTTTGTTGCGAATGACCAAAGTGGAACCCTTGGCCTGAACAATTTGACGCTTCTTCATTTCCGCGAAGAGGCGAGTTACGGTTTCACGCGAGGTTCCGATCATCTGGGCGATCTCTTCGTGGGTGAGCGCAAGTTTGATGCGAGGCTCCTGCTTGGCGCCTTCGCCGTTCTTTACCGTCCACTCCAGCAGCAGTTTAGCCAGCTTCTCAGCGGCTGAATGCGAGAGTCCAAGCGAACGGATCTCACGGCAGGCGGTGTTGTATTTTTCGCTGAGCTGCTCGGCGACCCGCAGACAGGCGTCGGAATGTTCCTTCAGAAAGCGCAGGAAATCCTCGCGCTTCACGAAGTTCACCTGGCAGGGATCAATCGTCTCGGCGGTAAGTTCGTATGGCTTTCCGCTGACGGATGCGCTCAGCCCGAGAACTTCTCCAGCCTCGGCGATCTTCAGGATCAGCGTCTTGCCATCGGTGGAGCAGATGGAGAGCTTGACCCGCCCCTTGCAGAGGACGAAGATTCCGCGTGGCGCCTGGCCCTCCACGAAAAGAATTGCACCCTTGGGATAAGCGGTTGCGTATTTGATCTGTTCAAAAGATTGCAGGCAGTTTTCCGGCAGATCGCAAAAAATCTGATCAGCCCTCATTTTGCAGGTAAGGCAGCTCTCGATAATGTCCAGGCCGTACGGTGAAAGCACTATAACCCCCTGATTGGCCCGCCCGAGTTTCGCATCCGCGGCCCCGGCGAGCAGAACGGCTCTTCAAATAGAATCAGCCGCACGTACTTGTCTCTGAAGCATGAGCAGGTCTGAGGCCGTCAGGCGTTCTTGCAGAGCGCCCTCCAGACACACAGACTCGACTTAGCTTGTAAGGTTTAATACGCACCGAAGGGAAGTGCGCTCGTCACAATGCCTTGTGACGCAAACACATGGCAGTGATCTGACGCACAGGTCAATGTTCACTCCGGGGAGGGCTGCTGTAAGTTCGCAAGTAAAAGCTAAGTATTTCTTGTTACTGGAGTTATGGTGATGGCCCGGGTGCCCCAATAGACGTCTGCGAAGCGCGGCCACACGACGCTGAAGCCCTCCAGAAGGCGCGACTGGCGAACCCTGTAAACCCCGGTATGCAGCGATTATTTCGGCCGGACGGATTCCCGGCGACTCTCCAGCCTAGAGACAATCCCGGTCCTGCTCACGCGGTCTCGACCCGGTAAAGCGCGTACTGAGAAGTCTCGTAATACCGCCTCAGCTCAGGGTAACGCTCGAACTCCTGCTTCTCAAATGGAGCGTTATAGAGGACGAAGATCGGGCGCGGCGCGCGCCGCGCCGATGAGACAAGGTTCGCAAGCACATCGCGGAGGACATAGTCCGGAAACGGATTGAAGAGGTAGAGCACGATACTCGATAGCGGAAACTCGTACTCGCGGGCATCAGCGCAGAGCGATTCCAGGCTGCGGCACTGTTGTCCGGGTTCGTTGAATTGCTCTATGTTCCTGCGGGCGATGGCATCGAGTTCAGGCTGCACCTCGACGCCGGTGATGTGAGTGAAAGGATACATGGCCGCCAGCAGCAGAGCCCGCCCCTTGCCGGAGCCTAAATCGATAAATGTGAATGTTTCCAGATCCACGGTCGCCAGGTGCTGCATGATCCGGGCAAACTCTTCCTCCACGGTCGGCTGGTAGAGGCGCTCACTGAAAACCTCGCGCAACCGCACGGAGAGCGGAAGCCGCGCCCAGGTGGTGTCGACCGCGTGATCGCAGTCGTAGTCAATGTCTCCAAAGCGGCTGCGGCGGCGCTCGGGCAGGGAGTCCTTCACGCACTCGACGAACTGCTCCGCCAGATAACGCAGCGACCCGGCGAGACCGCGGGCGCGGATGGAATCACGCTGCCAGCGCACCATGGCCGCGGCAAGCGACGGCGGCTTTGTGGAAGAATTCATAGAACAATTATGGCATCCCGGCAGGAGTTCCTCCGCGCAATGCATGGCGCCCGCCACAAGGCCGTTCCATTTGCGTCCCCCGAATGTGGCAAAGTAGAGAGAGGCATGATGACCACGGTTGAACCTCGCGCGGCGGGCGCAGCATTCCGCTACCCCAATTTCCGCATCTTCATGGCGGTGCGCTTTTTGCTGGTGGCCGGAATCGAGATGCAGTCGGTTGCCGTTGGCTGGCAGATCTACGAGATCACGCGCCGCCCACTGGATCTGGGACTGGTTGGGTTGGCGCAATTTCTTCCGGGACTGCTCTTCTTTTGGGTGGGTGGCCATGTGGCGGACCGTTTTGACCGCCGCGTGGTGCTGCTGTTCTGCTACTCCGGCTTTGCACTCTGCTCGGTTGCGCTGCTGGCGATCACTCTGCGCGGGCTCCACCTGGGTGGCGCGCATGGCGTTGCGCCGGTCTACGCAGTGCTGGTGGCGATGGGGTGCATCCGGATCTTCAATGCTCCCGCGGGACAGGCTTTCACTCCACTGCTGGTGCCGCCAGAGGTATTTCCAAGCGCCGCAGCCTGGGGTTCTTCGATCTTCAACGCCGGCACGATTCTTGGGCCGGTGATCGGCGGCGTGCTCTACGCCCTGCGCGGCACTCCCGTCGACGTCTACATCACGGCGGCTGCGGCGCTGACAACCAGCGTTTTGTTGATGCTCGCCATCCGCATCAAGGGCGTGCAGCAGATGAGCCGTGGACGCGACTGGAAGACCGTGCTGGCAGGCTTTGCCTACGTCTGGCGCAACAAACTGATTCTGGGCACGACGACGCTCGATCTGTTTGCCGTACTGCTGGGCGGAGCCGTTGCGCTGCTCCCGGTGTTTGCCCGCGAGATTCTGCACGCCGGGCCAAGGGGCCTCGGATTGCTGCGCGCCTCACCAGGAGTTGGCGCCGTGTTGATGGCGCTCGTGCTCGCCTACGTTCCTCTGCGCCGGAGGGCCGGAGTGAAGATGCTCTGCTGCGTCGCCGCCTTCGGCGTCGCCACGGTGGTCTTCGGACTCTCGCGCAACTTGTATCTCTCGATGCTTGCTTTGTTCCTGGTGGGCGCAGCAGACATGGTCTCGGTGATTGTGCGCTCGACGCTGGTGCAGCTTGCCACGCCCGACGAAATGCGCGGGCGGGTGAGCGCCGTGAACATGCTCTTTGTAGGCACCTCCAACGAGTTTGGACAATTCGAGAGTGGAGTTACCGCGCAGTGGATGGGCGCCGTGCCCGCCGTGGTAGCGGGCGGGATTGGAACCATCGTTGTGGTGGCGCTGTGGAGCTGGCTCTTCCCTGCCCTGCGGAACGTGGATTACCTGACGCAGGAGTCGCTGGCTATTGCAGCCCAGCAGGAGATGACGGACATTCAATAGAAACGTCGGGCGCGGCCGGGAGCAGAGCGCGCACGTTCAGAGGGCCAGCTGGTTTTCAGGAGGCAGCAATGCGGGGAGTTACAGAATGCGCTGCGCGGGTTCCACTTCATTGCGCTGCATGGAATTTCGCAGCCACTGGGCCAGCAGTTTGAAGTCCTCCACCACGGGTGCGGTGGGAGCATAGTCCATCACCGTCAGGCCGGATGCCAGGGCTTCCGCAATCTGATCGGTGCGGCGAATCGTAAAGGGCAACAGACGCTCGCCGAGAGCCTGGTCCAGACGTTCACGCACGTCACGATGGAATGCCACCGATGAATCATACTTGTTGAGCAGATAGAATGGCTGGTTCTCGCCTTCGAACTCGTCCAGATCGCGGTTTACGGTGAGCACAGAGCTGATATCCGGGACCAGTATGCGAAGGTTGACGGAACCCATCGCGAGAACCTGGCGCTCGGGAAACTCGCAGTTCGATACCTCGCATAGTACCCGGCCCACTTCAGAGGCCAAAGCGTTGACCTGACGCGGCAACCAGCAACCGACTTCCCGGTTCGCTTCCGTTCCATCCTGGGCGTGCGCGTAGAGATGCAGGTGGCCAAAATCGCGACCCGGAGGGACAAGTGTACGAATGCGTCCCGGAACGACCTGCTGTCCTCCAAAATGCAGTGGCAGCGAGCGCTGGGCGTCGGAATAGACCAGAAAGATGCTCTCGCCCATGGCGGAGAGAATGCGGGCAACCGCGCTGAGGATTGTGCTCTTGCCAACGCCGCCTGAGCCGGCGCTGAAGGTAAGCATTGGAACCAGAAGCGCTTCCGCGTCAGTCGAGCGGGCTTCCTCATCCTTCTTGCCCAGTAGAGAGTTCAGGACGTTCCAGCGGGGACGGGCGACATCGCTGCCCTGGGGCAGATGCTCGGACTGGGGCGCGTACTCACGCGAGCGCATCGTCGCGATCGGCGAAATAGCCGCGCTGGATGGTACACCGGACTCAAGTTTGCCCGACGAACGACCGTCAAACACCTTGTACTGCGAGCGCTCCAGTTCTACGCGCGTCATCAAGGCCGAGACATCATCAGGAGGCATTGGTGCTGCCATTCTTTTACTCCCAGTTACACAATTGCAGTTTCAGTGTACGTTGGTTCGGAAATGGGACACAAGAGGAATGTGAATTCAAGGAATTAGTCGTATATCGATAGTAACAAAAAAATGGTGACCGCCCCATTTCTGGTCGGCCACCCACACAGTTTGGAGCATTGCAAACAAACGCCTTAGACGGCTACCTGCATCCGTGCATTCTCCCACCAGATATCAGCGTCGATGGGAACCTCGCGCTTGTGGAAGGTGCCGCCGTGCCTGACGACACGTTCCAGCACCTTTTCCACCACGAGGGGGATCGCGTTCTGCACCGAATCGCTAAGCGAAGCTCCCACGTCGAGCTGTTCGCCGGTGACTCCGATGAGATAAACATCCTCGGGGCCATCGCCGGCAAGCTCGGCGACGAAAATGGATTCGGTGATACAGGGAGAATGTGGATCGAGCCGAACGGCGGGCCGGCAGCGGGTGATCTCTGCCTTGTCATAGACAGTCACCGTACCAGCCGGCGCGCTATTGTCAACCGAGTCGATCAAGATCAGGACATCGATTCCGGTCATGTACGCGATCAAATCGAGGCCGGGGGTGCCGAGGTCTTCGACCTCGACACCTTCGCCGAACTCATAGTTGGCCGCGATCCAGCGCGCCGTGTAGGGCCCGACCGCATCATCGCCGAGCAGGACACTACCGACACCGCAGACCTTGATCTTCTTCATATGCTTACAGCACCTTTACGGTTGCGATGGCCTTGCCTTCGGGATCGAAGGTGTGGCAAGCGCAAGCCATGCAAGGATCGAACGAGTGAATGGTGCGGATGGCTTCCAGCGGGCGAACCGGGTCGGCGATGGGGTTATGAAGCAGCGAAGCTTCATACGGGCCATGCTGTCCCTTTGCGTCGCGGGGAGATCCATTCCACGTGGAGGGCACGACCGCCTGGTAGTTCTCGATCTTGCCGCCCTTGATTACGGTCCAGTGCGAGAGCAAGCCGCGCGGTGCTTCATGCACGCCCACACCCTCGATTTCACCCGACGGGAACTCCGGATTGTTGTGGATGGAAACGTCGCCCGAGGCGATGTTGTCAACCAGCAGCTTCCAGTGCTTCTCGCCCAGTTCAGCCAACATCGATGCGCGGATGGCGCGAGCAACGTGGCGGCCCATGGTGGACTGCAGCTTCTCGACGCCAATCCGGTGACCGGCAACGGTCGAGATCAGGTCCAGAGCCTTGTCCGTGTGCTTGCGGGTGAGCGGGTCACCGGCAGCGTAGCCGACCAGGATCTGAGCCAGCGGTCCAACCTGCATCGGACGTCCCTGGAAGCGGGGCGCCTTGACCCAGGAGTACTTGCCTTCGGCCTGCCAATCGGTGTACTCGGGATCGGTTTCGCCCTTCCACGGCTGGAGAGGCGCTTCGCCCTTGTACCAGGCGTGCTTGGTCTCTTCCGTGACGCCTTCGGTGAACACCTTGTCGCGGAATCCGTCGAACTTGTGAACGCTCGACAGGTTGCCGTCCAGGATGTAGCCGCCGACGAGGTCGAACTTGGTGTTCTTGCTGTCGACCGGCAGATCCGGGGATGCCAGGTAGTTGGTGACGCCGGAGCCGTAGTTGAACCAGTCGGCGTACATGCCGGCAATGGCGCAAACGTCGGGGAGATAAACCTGATCGACGAAGGGCTTCACTTCGTCCATCAACTTCTTGATCATGAACAGGCGATCCATGTTGAGGGTCGCAAGGCTGTCAAGGTTGATGGCGTTGTTGACGCCGCCGACGGTGAGGTTCTGGATGTGCGGGCTCTTGGATCCGAGGATGGCAACGGCCTGCACGGACTTGCGCTGGTACTCGAGGGCCTGGACGTAGTGCGCGAACGCGAGCAGGTTGACCTCGGGGCTCAGCTTCATGGCCGGGTGTCCCCAATAGCCATTGGTGAAGATGCCAAGCTGTCCGCTGGCGGCAACGGCCTTGACCTTGTTCTGGGCCGCGAGGAACTCCTTGGTGGAGTTACCGGGCCAGTTGGTCAGGCTTTCGGCCAGAGCGCTGGTCTTTTTCGGGTCAGCCCCAGGAATCTTGAGGATGTCCACGAAGTCCAGGGCCGACAGGTGATAGAAGTGCACGATGTGATCGTGCAGCCCGTGGTTGATGAGAATGAGATTGCGAATGTATTGAGCGTTCAGGGGAATTTCCAGCTTAAGAGCATCTTCCACCGAACGGACGCTAGCCATAGCATGCACCGTGGTGCACACGCCGCAGAAGCGCTGGGTAAACATCCAGGCTTCCCGAGGGTCGCGGCCCTTGAGAATAGTCTCAATGCCGCGCCACATCGTGCAGGAGGCCCATGAATTGGATACTGAGCCGTTTTCCACTTCCACGTCTACGCGGAGGTGGCCTTCAATCCTGCTGATGGGGTCAATCGTTATGCGTTTCGCCATTTTTGAAACCTTCTAGTCGATGTCGTGGATTAGTGTTCCACTGGTGCGTAGCCAGTCAACTGGATACCGGGTTTTACCTGCTCTTCGTATTTCGCCATCTTCAGCCACTCTGCGTTGCTGCCTGGCAGAATCGCCAGCTTCTTTACTGCAAGCAGATAGACCAGCACGGCAATTGCGACGAACGAAATCGAAACAATAAACTCAATCGCAGATGGGAAGTACGTTGCGCCGTCCTTGGCATGGAACGCCAGGGTGGTCGGGCTGAAGCGATAGATCATGCCGCCCAGCGCACACACAGCGTGCGCCATGAACATGGTCGAAAGCTTCTTGCCCTTCTCCGTCGACAGGATGTAGGCAGGGCCAAGAATCAGCGCCGTCTCAGTCCAGAACAGGAGGGCGTAAGGATCGGTGAAGAGATGGGCAATCTTTCCGCGGAACAGAATGTCTACGAAGCGGAAAGCGGTCCATGAGTACACGATCCATACCGTCAGCTTGTTGAGTTCCGCGAGGACGTCCGGATCCACATCGCGCTTCCACGCGAGTTTCGCCAGCAGGACGCAGAGCACAACGCAGTTGTATCCCAGGAACGCCGCAGCCCACACATAAATGAGCGGGAGGAACGGCGTCTGCCACAGAGTATTGACACGGTTGCCGCCCAGAATCATCAGTGCGCCCAGAGAAGACTGGTGCATGATGGGCAGAATGTAGGCGAGGCCGATGATGAAGGGATAAACCTTCTTCATGGCTGATTCGCATGCTTCTGCGATGCCGCGCCATTGAGGGAACTCATAAATGAGGTACTCAAACAGCGGCGGCAGATTCTCCAGGAGAAGCGGCACCGTCGCATACAGCGACATGCAGACCGCGATCTCCAGCAGCGGAGAGTGCAGATTCCAGGTCCAGGGCATGACGACCCAGTAGAAATTCCAGGGACGGCCCACATCGACACCAAGCATGCACAGGCCGGTGGAGTACGCGAGGAAGCTGGTAAGCAGCGCAACGCGCATCACCGAGTGCAGCTTTTTGTTATTGAAGATCCAGGCGGCGATGCCAATGGCGAAACCGCCAGAGCCAAGCCCAGTCAGGACCATCACGTTAAAGGTCTTCCAAAGGCCCCAGGCAAAGGGGTCGGACATACCCGAGATGTTGCTCCCCAATCCCACCACTTCGCGGACTGCGGTGAGCACAAGGCCGACCGCGATCAGGGCCAGCAGCGCCCAGAATCCGCGGGTGATCACGGGGACGCCATATACAGGAACGCTTCTCTCCCACCGTGTCATAGTTGTGGCCTCAATCCGGTCTTTTTCTGATCGTCGACCAGGTGATGTGTATGCTGCTTGAAGTTCTTACCCGCAAACGCCACCATGCCGGCGTACAGCGCTACCGGCAAAGCCATCCACTTGTACAGCATGTGCGAATACTTCAAGCCGGAAGGAATCGAGTTCTCGCCAAGATTGGGCAGGCCAATCTTGTCAAAGCCCACGCGCGACAGATACAGAACCTGGGTTCCGCCACCGTCGTGTTCGCCGTACACCTTGCCCTCGAAGTACTTTCCAGGGGCGGCGGCAATGCGGCGTTTTGCTTCCTTCAACAGGTCTTCGCGCTTTCCGTAGATCACGGCGTTGGTCGGGCAGACCTCGGAACATCCAGGCTGCTTGGCGCCCTTGGCGATGTGATCGCGGCAAAGCTCGCATTTCACGATCTTCGGATTGAAACCATCCCACTGGAAAGCCGGGATGTGGAAGGGGCAGGCGATCTCGCAGTAGCGGCAGCCGACGCATTTTCCGCCGAACCACCACACTACGCCGGTCTCCTCGTCCTTGCGCAGACCACCGAACATGCATGCGTTCATGCAGCCGGGATCGATGCAGTGCATGCACTGCTGCTTGAAGTAGGAGTGATCCGAACCGTCAGCCGTGCGGTACAGCTTGATGATGTTCTTGGTGAAGTAGTTCAGAGCGGGAGGAGCCTGATGGAGTCCGTCGGTGCGGGTGTCGGGTTTCAGGTCATTGGCCTGGGAACACGCCACCATACACGACTTACATCCAACGCACTTGGTCGCATCATAGAGCAGACCTAGCGCGCCCTGGGGTGCGACTTTCTCCTCCTCGGCATGGGCGACCTCAGGAAGTGCAGTGGACACGCAACCTGCCGCGAGAAGCGGCAAACTGCCCTTAGCGAGATTTTTGAATGCCTCGCGGCGTGTCATTGCCATGGCTATTTACCTCCGACAGACGACTTGGCCTCATCAGCAATTGTTTCTTCGCTGCTGGCCAGCCTCTGCGAGGCAGCCCAGGTCGCTCCGCCAAGCGCGCCCGCCGCAAGCCCTACCAGTCCGGCAGCAGCAGCCCCGAACTTGCCGACAGAGCCGGAAATAGGAGCGTACGTGTCAGGCGGAGTCGCGGTGTGAACGTCAACGCGGTCAAATGCGGGAATGCGGAAGCCCACAGTCTTTTCGGTGCAGCCAAAGCAGGGCGCACCGATCCCGATCGGCCAGCAATCCACCTCTTCGTTGAAGTGGCGCGTGGAGCATCCGGCATGCGTCACCGGGCCCTTGCAGCCAAGCTTGAAGAGGCAATAACCTTCGCGATGCCCCGGATCGCCGAACTGTCCTGCAAAGCGGCCCGCATCGAAATGCGCGCGGCGTGGGCAGTGGTCGTGGATCAGGCGGTCAAAGGCGAACTTGGGACGCTTCAGATCGTCGCAGGCCGGCAGCTTGCCCATCACGGCAAACTCAAGCACGACGCCCAGCAGCGTGTACGGATTCGGCGGGCAACCAGGGATGTTGACGATCGGCTTGTCAGTGATGATCGAATCAACGCCGGTCGCGCCGGTCGGATTCGGATCAGCCGAGGGCACGCCGCCCCAGGAAGCGCAGGAGCCGATGGCGATGATCGCCGCCGCTTTGGAGCCAACTTCCTTCAGGACTTCCATGGCCGGCCTACCGCCGAGCTTCATGTAAATGCCCTGCTCTTTGGTTGGGATGGCGCCTTCAACAACCAGTACGAATTTTCCGGCGTTTTCGGAGACGGCCGACTTGAGGGCGTCTTCCGCCTGCTGACCGCAGGCAACCATGAGCGTCTCGTGATAATCGAGGGAAATGATGTTGATGATGAGGTCTGCCACGTCGGGTTTAGAAGTGCGAAGAAGAGTCTCAGAGCACCCGGTGCAGTCTTGGAAGTGAAGCCATACGACAGAGGGTTTCTTGGCCTTGGCGACAGCCTTGGCAACTTCCGCAGGGGCAGCCTTCTCAGTGAGGGCCAAACCCATGGGAGCTGTTGCCACGATGGTCGTACAAAGCTGTAAGAAATCTCGACGTGAGTAGCCCGCATTTTTCAAACTCTGGGCTATTGTTTCCTTTTCGATAGCGTCTTTTGCCATGTCATATCCTGTGCGGTGACATTTGCCTGCATCAGTACTTACGGCCGAACGTTATGAAACCGGTAAGGTCTGGTTCATTTCGTCGGGAAGGCCCGGCGGGATACACGACACCCTATTACTGTGGCGTGCATACAGCGCTCTGTTTATCTGTCATTACGCCTCACCCGGCAGTGATTCCTATCACTAGAGATTGTGATACTCGCCTCGGTACGTGGTGAGCACTGATTTGGGTCACCTTTCACTGTGACCTTAATCACACGGGACATCCACATCAACTCCAGCGTCATCTATGTTTTGCCCGTTCGGCAGGTCATCCCCTGAAGACCAGCGCTTCCCCTTCGCGAAGACAAGCACGACCAGAAGCTCCATCCGATCTGCCGCGGGCGTCGCACGGCGTGTGTCTGGGCTGACACACGCCGTGTCAGCAGATACACGCGGCTCCCGTCTTCATCTTCGTTAACTCATGTGTTTGCAACGCGCTGCGCCGTGGCACGCCTCCTGCACTATCGCAGGGCGCAACGCACGAAAGGCACGGCGATGAAGGCTCTGGCGATCAACACTCGGGTAGGCAAAGCGGCGGCGGAGGCACTCATGCTGGTTGCGCTGATGATTCCGGCGACGGCGCAGACAAGGCAGATTGTGGTCAGCATCCCGGACCACAGGCTGGCTCTGATTGTGGACGGCGAGGTGAAGAAAGTTTACCCGGTTGCCACCGGACGCGCCGAAACTCCGAGCCCGACGGGCAGCTTCAAAATCGCCAACCGCGTCGTCAACCCCACCTATTACCACCAGGGCAAGCAGGTTGAGCCAGGGCCGGGGAACCCGGTGGGCACGCGCTGGATCGGGCTCGACGAAAAAGGCTACGGGATTCACGGCACCAATGCTCCCGGCTCTATTGGCAAGAGCGCCTCCCACGGATGCATTCGCATGGCGAAGAAGGATCTGGAGGAGTTCTTTGAGATGGTGCGCCCAGGCGATGTGGTGGAGATTCGCGGCGAGCGCGACGAGGAAAGCGCGCCACTGTTTGGGACTCCGGCTCCGGTGAAGAGCGTAGAGAGCAAGCCGGTTGTGATGGCCGCCAATGAAGCGGCGCCCAAGGGCGGCCAGTAAGAGCCGCCGCGGCGGAAGCGGCAAGGAGAGCTGATATGGAGCGGATTTTGACGGTAGCGGCAGCGGCGGCAGCCTTGTTGTTCTCGCTTGGGCTGGCGGCGCTGGTGGAAGAGTTGATCTTTGGCGGGCTGTTCCGGTGCTTCTTTGCCCCTCGCACGGCACACCCGCAGAAACAGACAAAGCTGGGGCAGGGTCAAGGAGAGCTGTGATGCTGACACTGAAATACATTCTGATTGCGACGGCGGTTGCGCTGTTCGTGAGCGCTGCAACAATTGTGGTCTACGACCTGTGGCTTGCCTTCAGCTCGCGGCGCCGGGGCCTGGAAGCTGAGTCCACTGGAACAGCATCCACGGCCGAGCCGCAGCTTCGCTGGCGGACTTCGGTGGCGCTGGTGCTGGTGGCGTGGATGCCTCTGCTGATTGCCCTGAGCATTGTGGTGGTGGGCAGCGGCGATGCCGGGGTGCGGGTGAGCCAGTTGAGCGGAACCAGGAGCGGGACTCTCTATCCTGGGGTACACCTGATCACTCCGCTGATTGAGCATGTGGAGACCTTCAGCTTGCGCGACCACATTTACACGACCGGTGCGGCGATGGATGAGAAGACGGAGAAGCAGGCGCATCGCGAGGCGCTGACCGTGCAGGCCAAGGAAGGACTGACCCTCGGGCTGGCGGTGACCGTTCGCTATCAGCTGGACCCGCGGCGGCTGGATTACATCCAGAGCCACTTGCCGCAGCCGGTGGAGACCGAGATCGTGCCTCCGGTGGTGGCCGCGACATGGCGCGAACTTGCGCCCAGCTACACGGTGCGCGAGATCTTCAGCAGCAATCGCGAGCAGGTGCGGCAACAGGCGGCGCAGATCATCACGCGCAAACTGGGAGCCGACGGCATCATCGTCAAGGAGGTTCTGCTGCGCGACATTCAACTGCCGCCGGAGTACGCCAAGGGCCTGGAGAGGCTGCTGCTGAAGGAGCAGGAGAACGACCAGCTCAGCGTGCAGACGGAGATTCAGCAGAAGCAGGTGCGCATCAGCGAACTGGAGGGCGAGGCGCAGAAGGTGACGCAGATCAAGCAGGCCGAGGGCGAAGCGCAATCCAAGGTACTGGAAGCCAAGGGCGAGGCCGACGCGATGCAGTACACCCTGCCTTTGAAGCAGAAGCAGATTGAACAGAGCCGGCTGGAAGCCGAGGCGCGCAAGGAAACAACGATCAAAGGGGCAGAGGCAGCCGCCGAAGCCAAGCTGCTGGACAGCCGCGCCGAGATGGAGCGCCGGAAACTGCTGGCTGAGGCCGAAGCCAACCGCATCCGTGTAACCGCCGTGGCCGACGCCGAACGGATGCGCGGCGAAGCCGCGGTGCTGAAGGGAAATCCGCTGCTGATCAACAAGATCATCGCGGAGAAGCTCTCCGACAAGATTCAGTTGATGATGGTCCCCACGGACAGCAAGTTCTTCTTTGCCAACGATGTCTTTAAGGGCATGACGGCGAGCACGGGAAATACGCTTCGGCAGGAGATCGATCCGGAGGATGGGAAGTGATGTAGAAGGTTTCAAAGTTTCAAGGTTTCAGAGTTTCAAGGTTAAGAGCTTCAGAGGGCAACGATTGGCTGAGTGGTTAATCGTTTGGGAGCCGGGGGTGACCAGAAGGGCAATCGTTGAGCGAGGTGCTCAACGATTGCCTTCGTTGTTACTGCGGGATGCGCGGAGTGGTTTGGCTGCTTGCTAATCATCTTCCAGGCACTCGGGGAAATACCCGAGACTTTTCCGTGAGGCAAAGCAAGAGGAAAAAGACCTTCGCCGGAGGGATCCCATGCTTGCGCCGGTGGAGATTGCGATGGCCGGCGGGTGAAGGTGCGCGGGAAGGAAGATTGAACACGACCGGGCGCCCCGCTTCGGCGGAGAAGTCGAAAGCTACGAGGCACTCCGCGACAGTGTGCTGCAACAGTGAGTTCCAGAGGCAAAGCCCGGAAGTTATGCTGCGCCTGACGGCTGAAGCCGTGCTCGTTCGAAGGCAGGCGATGAAAGAGTTTCCAAGAAGTTGGATTTCAGTTCAGGGCAGGCTGGGTTCCATGGACGCTTTTCGCTGGAGGCTGCGCGAGCATTTACAATTCGTCATCATGCGCCTGATCGTACGCTCTTCCGCCATCCATGCCGCCGGTGTCTTCACGTTGGAACGCATTCCGAAAGGGGCGCTCGTTGTGGAGTACACGGGCACCCGCATGAAACATGACGACGCCGACAACCTTTACAACGAGCGGCCTTACACCTACCTGTTCGGAGTAGGCGACGGGACTTATGTGGTGGATGGCTACTCGATGGCCATGTACCTGAACCACTCCTGCGCGCCGAACTGCGAGACGGAAGAGGATGAGGATGAGCATGTGTGGATCCGCGCCATCCGCGACATTGAAGCTGGAGAAGAGCTGGTGTACGACTACTTCCTCTACGACGGCGAGGGAGACGCTCCCTGCACCTGCGGCGCGGAGAAGTGCCGGGGGACGATGTACTCTCCGAAAGAGCTGAGAAAGCGAAAGCGGGCGGCCGCGGCGAAGAAGAGAGTGAAGGGAAAGAAGGCAGCGGCAAAGTAAGTCGTGAGAGGCGACAGTCGCCTCCCACATTCGCCCATCCCACATTCTATGAAAATGAGGGTGGATGTGGGGCTACCCTGTTCCCCACATTCGCCAAAGGAAGGCGGATGTGGGCCACCTGCATGAAGGGCTCACGAATGGAAATGGAAAGGCACACCCTTTCGCGCCGGAGGTGAAGCGCGATAGAGGTGTGCCGGTAGTTTGGGACGGGCTTCCGCTTACTTGGCGGGAGTCTTTTCCTTTTTGCGGGCGGCCCAGCGGGCGCGGGCAGCGTCGGACATTTTCTTGCGGGCGGCCGCGGAGATCTTGCGCTTCTTTGGTTGTGCGGCGATGACTGCTTTCACGGCCTTGCCGGACTTCACAGGGGCGACATCAAGTCCCTCGAGGCTGCCGAGGACGGAGAGGGCCTGATCAACACGCGATAACTCTTTACAAAGCCGGATATGTTCCTGCTTCAACTGACTTACTGCTACGGAAATTGCTTGGTTAGCCATGCGGACAGTGTAACAAAAATAACTCAGGGAAGTTATTACGTAAGGCTCATGCGAGGGGACCCATCCCGAAAGAGGAAGCCGGATGAGAGAAGGATTCCGCACGGGAATGGGTGCCCGCCGAGGGTGAAGAGTTATCCGGCAAGATCGGGACGTTTGAGACGAAGCAGGGTGAGCGCGGCGAGAGTGTGCGAGTCAGTTATCTGACCGCTCTCGACCATCTGGTGAAATTCACTCCAGGAGAAGACGCCGCGGACGATGTCCTGCTCTTCGTGTTCTGGCTGGGCATCGAGTTGGGTGAGGCCGGTAGCGGCGAAGACAGACATGGGTTGAGTGAGGAAGCCGTAGGCGATGTAAATTCGGGCGAGAAAGTGGAGATGGGTTGCGACGAGTCCGGTTTCCTCGCGGAGTTCGCCGCGGGCGAGATCCTCGATGGAGTAGTTGGCGGCCTGCTCCCATGTGCCCTGGGGAAACTCCCAGAAGCGTGCTCCGACGGCGTACTTGTACTGCTGCACCATGTGGACGCGACCGTCTTCGAGGGGAATGACCATGGCGGCGTCGGGCTTTTCGACCACGCCGAAGATTCCATCGGAGCCGTCGGCGCGGCGGATGGCATCTTCCCGGACGGTCATCCAGCGGTTCTGATAGACGATGCGCGAGCGAAGGGTCTGCATTCCAAGACTCCCAAAGAGAACTGAACTAAATTGGCCCGCGCCGAAGAGGGAGCGGGATTTATAATCAGATTCTCCCATGAGCTATACCGTCCTGGCGCGTAAATACCGTCCACAAAAGTTTGCCGATGTGATCGGACAGGATCACGTTGTGCGGACATTGAAGAATGCGCTGGAACAAAAGCGCATCGCCCACGGCTACATTTTCAGCGGACACCGCGGCATTGGCAAGACGACGATTGCACGCATTCTGGCCATGGCCCTGAACTGCCAGTCCAGCGACAGCCCGGTGGCGGAGCCGTGCGGCGTGTGCGACTCCTGCCGGGAGATACGCGACGGCTCGGTTGGGGCGATGGACGTGATCGAGATTGACGCGGCCACCAACCGGGGCATTGAAGAGGTCCGCGGGCTGATTGCCACGGCGACAGCAGAGCCGGCACGCGACCGCTACCGAATCTTCATCCTCGACGAAGCGCACCAGGTTACGGACGCGGCGTTCAACGCGCTGCTGAAGACCCTGGAAGAGCCTCCGCCGTGGGTTGTGTTCATGATGGCGACGACGCAGCCGGAGGACATTCCGCAGACGATCCGCTCGCGCTGCCAGCACTTCAGCTTTCACGCCGTGCGCTTTGAAGAAATCGTCAACCACCTGCGCGCGATCAGCAAGACAGAGAACCTGACGGTGGACGAAGACGCGCTGGCGCTGCTGGCCGAGGCCGGCGACGGCTCGATGCGGGACGCGCTGAGCATCATGGACCAGGCGATCTCCTGCTGCGGCGACACGCTGACGGCGGAGGTAGTGCGCGGGCTGGTGGGGAACGTTTCGACCGAGGTGCTGGAACGCGTGATGAACGCGGTGCATGAGAATTCCAGCGTGGAAGTGCTGCGGATTGTTGACAAGCTGATGGTGGAAGGCCAGAGCGCGACCCACTTTGCGAAGCAGATGGTGCGCTTCCTGCGGAATGTGCTGGTGGCCAAGGTGGCGGGAACAGAGAGCCCGATCCTGCAGATCAGCACGGATGAGAAGCAAAGGGTTTCCAACATTGCGGAACAGTTTGGCGAAGAGGAACTGACGCGGTTTCTGCAGATCATGCTGCGGACACACGGCGACGTGAGCTACAAGCAGGAGCAGCGCTTCCACCTGGAGCTGGGATTGCTGAAGCTGGTTCATGCACAGCGGTTGCTGCCGCTGGAGCAACTGCTAAGCAGTGTGCGGCTGACGGACGGAGCGGCGACGCCGGGTTCGGCGGCGTCGGCGCGTCAAGGAGCTGCGGGGCGTAATCCGGCAGGAGCGAGTCCGGCGGCAGCGGGTTTGACAGGAGCAAGGCCAGCGGCTCCTCCGGCGTTTACGTCGCGGCCGGCGGGAGTTCCGCCGATGGGTGGCGGGAGTTCGCCACTCGGAGGGACGACGGGCAAACCTTCGCCACTGGAAGCGGACAAGGCACGCAAGGGACGCGAGGATCTGAGTTCGGAGGCAGTACCGCAGGCGGCGGCAAAGGCTTCGCCGATGGGGTTTGGCGGCGCTCCGGTGGTGGGAGCGTTCGGCTCACCGGCGCCGATGATGGGCGCGGCGAGCGTGCATGCGGGCGGGAGCATCCAATCTGCGGGTGTAGCGTTTGACAATGAAGGCGCGCTGGCGGTTGCGCCGCAGGTGGAGAGCTCGCCGGCAGCGCTTGATGTGGATGCGATCCGCGAGGCGGTGCTGGGGGCGATGGAGACAGGCGGCTCGCAGATGCTGGTTCACGCGCTGGAGGAGGGACAGTGGTCGGCGGAGGGGAGCCAGGTTTCGGTCCAAGTGGAAATGTCAGCCGCGATGATTGAATTGAGCTACACGCGGGATCAGGAAAAGCTGGGGAACCAGGCGGCGACGAAGGCAGCTGGACGCGCGGTGAAGGTTCGGCTGGTGGGCGGCGCGGTGCAAGCGGCGGAGGCTAAGTCGACTGGAACGAGGCCGCGCACGGCGGGCGCTGGAGGCTCGGAGAGCATCAAGACACGGGCCGCCGAGGAGCCAGTGGTGAAGCGGATGGTGGAGAAGTTCGGAGCAGAGATACGGATTGTGATGGACCGGTCGGAGAGGTGAGGTAGATGGACCCGAAACAGATCCAGGAGATGATGACGCGGGCGCAGGAGATGCAGCAACAGATGCAGAAGAAGATGCGCGAAACCCAGGTGGAGGCTTCCGCGGGAGGCGGGGCAGTGGTGGCGCGCATGAACGGCGAGAAACAACTTCTCTCGATCAAAATTGAGAAAGACGCGGCGGGCGACGTAGAGATGCTGCAGGACCTGGTGAGAGCAGCGGTGAATGAAGCCGCCCGCAAGGTGGACTCAGCCATGCAATCAACACTTGGCGGCATGCTGGGCGGAATGGGACTGCCTCCGGGACTGTTTTAGTGGATGGTAGAAAAGATGTGCGGAGCGAAGCTGGGGAACCCGGCATTGTTGCTGGCACAGGCGGGCGAGCGCGGAGATTGAAGTAAGTCATGTCAAAGTTTGCCGAGCCAATGGCTCGACTGATCGACGAGTTGAAGAAGCTGCCGGGAGTGGGAAGCAAGAGCGCACAGCGCTACGCGTTCCACATTCTGCGCGGCTCGGACGAGGACGCCGAACAACTGGCGGAGGCGATCCGCGAGATCAAGGCGGCGCTGCGGTTGTGCTCGGTATGCAACAACATTACGGACGTTGACCCGTGCGTTTACTGCGCGAGCACGACGCGCAATCTGCGGGTGGTTTGCGTGGTGGAAGAGCCGACCAATATTGCGGCACTGGAAAAGGGACGCAATTTCAATGGGGCCTACCATGTGCTGCACGGAACGCTTTCGCCGATTCATGGGGTTGGTCCGGAACATTTAAGGATTGCCAACCTGATGCAGCGGGCGGAGAGCGGGTCGGTGGACGAGGTGATCCTGGCGACAAATCCGACGGTGGAGGGCGAGGCGACGGCAGTGTACCTGGCGCGGCAACTGAAGGCGACCGGGGTGCGCGTAACGCGGATTGCGACGGGGATTCCGGCGGGGAGCGACATTGAATACGCCGACGAGGTCACACTGCAAAGAGCGCTGGAGGGCCGGCGCGAGATGTAGGAGTTGTAGCGGGAGAAGAAGAAAATGAGCCCCGTGAAGTTCGCGGGGCTTTCGTGTGCACAGAATTCGCTTCAGCGGGGAGCGGAGGATTGCTATCCGCGAAGTTTGGCGAGGAGATCCTGCGGGTGGACGGGCTTGGCGAGGATTTCAAACTCGTGGCCGCGGCCACGGGCGTTCTCGAGCAGATCCACGGTTGCGGCCTGACCGGAGAAGAGAAGAATCTTGCAGGCGGGCAGAAACTCACGGATGTGAATCGCGGCCTCGATTCCGTTCATGTCCGGCATGATGACGTCGCTGATGATGAGATCAGGGCGGTCGCTTCGCGCAGCATCCACGGCAGCATTTCCGGTGTAGACCGCGGAAGCATTGAAGCCGGCCTGATTAAGAATGATGGCCAGAGTGTCGGCGATGACCCGTTCATCGTCCACCACCAGCACACGGGGTTTTGCTTTCGATTCGGTCATGTAACCTCGGGTATTAGATGCCGGCCCTGGAGCCACGCTTCATTCTTGCAGATTATACGGGCTGGGGAGTTTTCCGAAAGTCCTTAATCCCGCGGTCCGCCTGAGGAATATGGTACTGCATCCCTTGAGAGGCTGGCGAATCTGAAGAGCGGCAGTGCTGCTGAAACTCCAGATGGACTACCAGGGCCACGTCTGACGTATGATCAGTCCATGGACGATACGACTTTTCAGAAAAATGCGGAAAAGGCGATGGAGCGGCTGACACGCGCTCTGTACGACGTGGAAGAGGCGGCAGGCTTCGACGTGGAGGAGCGCGGCGGCGCCCTGCACCTGACCTTCGAGGAGCCACCGGGCACCTTTGTGATCTCGCCGAACTCAGCGGCGCGACAGATATGGATTTCCGCGCTGTCCACGAGTTTCAAGCTCGACTGGACCGAATCCTACACGGACTTTGTGCTGGCCCAGAGCGGCGAGCCACTGCTTCCACTGGTGGCACGTCTGCTGACGCAACAGACGGGAAACGCAGTGACGCTGGATTAGCCGGAAATGAGTTCATCCGGCGGACGGAAGAACAAGGGCAAGGTCAACCCTACCCCACCCTAGCCAACGACGGGCCAGGATGGGGCACCCGAAATAAAGACTTCCCGTAAGATTCAAGGACAAAGTCAAAGGCCCCACATCTACCAAGAAACGGCAGATATGGGGCACCAGAATCTATTTTGAACACCCAGAACCATGCTGCGATGGGTGGGATTACTCGGCGTTGCGAAGATGGGCGGGAGGAGCTACCTCGGAGGCGGCCTTGGCGGCGTTACCGGGAACGAACGGCTCGGTGGTGGGACCGCCAAACCTGCGTAGAAGGTCGTCGGCAATCTGGCGGCCGTGGAAGCGCCCATTCTCGATGAAAATTTCGTTCGTATTCATGCCCGCGATAATCACTCCAGCAAGATAGACACCGGCGACATTGCTCTCCAGGGTTTGCAGGTTGACGACGGGCTTGGAGGAGGCATGTTGGGAAAGCTCGATGCCGAGGGCGCGCAGGAAGCTGAAATCCGGGTGATAGCCGGTCATGGCCAGGACAAAATCATTCTTCAAACTTAGCTCGCCCTGTGGGGTGGAGAGCTGGATTGAATCCGGCGTGATCTGGCTGATGGAAGTGTTGAAGTAGGCGGCGATTTCGTGATTCTTGATGCGATTTTCGATGTCCGGCTTGATCCAGTACTTGACGTTGGGCGAGATGGCCGCGCCGCGATGGACAAGGGTGACGCGTGCTCCGTGGCGCCAGAGTTCGAGGGCGGCGATGGCGGCTGAGTTCTTGGCTCCGACGACGACAACATCAGAGCCATAGAAGGGATGGGGCTCGCGATAGTAGTGCGAGACCTTGGGCAGTTCCTCACCGGGAATGCCCATGTGGTTGGGCAGATCGTAATATCCGGTGGCAACGACGAGTTTGCGGGCGAGGAATTCCGTGGGACGAGAGAGCGAATCGACGCAGTGGACCAGGAACGCGCCGTCAGCGCCTTCGGTGCGGGTGACGGTGTGATACTGGCGCACGTCGAGGCGGTAGAATTCGGCGACCTTGCGGTAGTACTCCAGGGCCTCCTGGCGGGAGGGCTTCTGCTGGGCGGTGACGAAGGGGATGTCGCCGATTTCGAGGAGCTCGGGAGTGGTGAAGAAGGTCATGTTGGTGGGGTAGTTGTACAGCGAGTTGCAGAGGCATCCCTTGTCCACGGCGACGGCGGAGAAGCCCGCGCGGCGCGCTTCAATGGCGCAGGCAAGGCCGGTGGGACCGGCACCGATGATCAATACGTCAAATTGCTCCATGATGGGCTCGCTCATAAGTAGATGTTACAACGAATGCCGGCGGTTGGCATGGGCATGGGCGACGATGCACGGCCGACTGCGGTAATCTCACAGGGAGCGCCGAGAATTCAAACGCGCGCCTCTTCTCAACATGATGCAGGAACTCAAGCTGGCAATATTTGATGTGGCGGGAACCGTGATCGAGGATCACGGCGAGGTGGTGTCGTCGTTTGTGGACGCGCTGGCGGCGCATGGGATTGGGGTGGGCGGCGAGGAACTGGTTGAGTTCAAGGGCGCGGCCAAACGCGAGGTGATCCGCTACTTCGGGTGGCGCAAGCGCAGCGAGCCCTTGAGGGAGGATGCGGTCGAAGCCGTTTATAAGGACTTTGAGCGGCTTGTACATGAGCGGTACGAAGCAGAACTTGCGCCCATTGCGGGAGCGGAAGAGGTTTTTGAGTCACTGCGCAAGCGCGGGATGCAGTTGGCGCTGACGACAGGCTTTGGACGGGCGACGCTGGAACTAGTGGTGCGGCGGCTGGGCTGGCAGGACTGGTTTGCGGCAATGGTTTCCAGCGATGAGGTGGATGCAGGCAGACCCGCGCCGTACCTTATTTTCCGGGCGATGGAGCGCTGCGGCTGCCGCTCCGTACACGAGGTGGTAAACGTGGGCGATACGCCGCTGGATCTGCAATCGGCTGCCAATGCTGGAGTCAGGGTGAATGTGGGCGTGCTGAGCGGACTCTACCGGCGCGAGCGGCTGGTGTGCGAGCCTCAGGACGCATTGCTGACATCAGTGGCCGACTTGCCGACGCTGCTGGCCCAGATGGAGTAGGGGGCGAGAAAGCCGGGGATGCGGCACCGCCAGCGGGGAGATGAGGCGGGCGAAGGTAAGTAGCTGGAAGCGGCAAGTATGAGGAGTTCACCCCATATGCACGGGCGACGGGAGGGGGTACAAAGGTATGTCCCACGGGAACGCAAAGGACGCCGACACTGATGCTGAATCTGAAGAAACCGACGAAACAGTACTATACCGAGACGGAAGCGGCGCACTCATTGCGCATTTCGTTGGAGTCGCTTCACGAAATACTGGACCAGCATGTGTTCAACCAGGGACTTCCAAGGCCCGCGGTGCTGGAGTTCACCCATAGCGAGTTGCTGCTGCTTTCCGTGTGGGCCGAGCCTGAGCGGGGCCGGAACGTGGTCGCCATGCCCTCCAGGAATTAAGGCTGGAGTGATCAGTAGTTCATGGGACAGGTAATTTCTTCTCACCCGGCGTGGAAGCGGCGACGCGGAAGGCGGGTAAACGGAGCTATTCCGATATGGCCCACTGCTTGCAAGGACGACAAGACAGTGGAGATTCGAATGGCTGAATTCACAAGAGAGCTGACAGAGGAATACTGGCGTCCCGCGCCGATTCCAGGCAGTACACTGCAAACAAACGGATTGCGTTCGCCGGCGAGCGCGGAATTTTGCGCGATCTGCGGCACACGGTATGCGCCGGGAACCCGCTTCTGCCATCTGTGCGGATTGAGCAGCGAAGCGGAAGCACAGAGGGCAAAGCGCAGCGTAGTGACGGAGTGGCTGGATCTGACGGGAATTCGCGAGCGGACCGGGCTTTCGACAATCTCACTGGGGCTGGTGCTGCTGGCCGTACTGTTTGTGCTGGCGGCGGCGATGACCGGCCTGGTTTATAACACGGCGACCATCGCAGAGTGGCAGGCCGTGCAGATCTGGCGCATTGAATGGCTGCTGGCCACGGTGGCGGCGCTGCTGGCGGCAATGCTGTTCAAGAAGTTGTAACCGGAAGCATTCCATCACGGCAATCCGGCAAGAGAAACAGACGCAATGGCGGATGCAGGCGGTTGCGAGAGGCAACGCGGTTTGTGGTACGCTAAGGGTGTGTGGGCGCGTAGCTCAGTTGGTAGAGCAACGCCCTTTTAAGGCGTGGGTCCTGGGTTCGAGTCCCAGCGCGCTCACCA